>ENA-OWPM01000008-OWPM01000008.1-human-gut-metagenome-genome-assembly--contig:-NODE-8-length-252190-cov-33.389597_pt1 | contig 252190 bp, 215 predicted proteins | sample MGYA00248267_ERZ651852 | MGnify/ENA primary metagenome ERZ651852 (study PRJEB26924, sample SAMEA4378228) | human gut metagenome | biome: human gut; feature: human-associated habitat; material: faeces... | reverse complement strand
AAGCTACCATAAATGGCCGCAATGTGACAAAAACACAAGGCACAGGAGTATTTATGAATCCGGCATCAGATTTTCTTACATATAAATATAATGTAGTTGAGATATCATCAGATGACGGAACTGCCACAGTAATTATTTTAAATCCAAATAAAACAGGAACATACAATCAAACGACACCTGAAACAACGACAAAGAGTCAGGAAACAACAACAAAGGCACCTGAAACAACGACAAAGAGTCAGGAAACAACAACAAAGGCACCTGAGACAACAACAAAGAAGCAGGAACAGACAACAAAGGCCCCTGAGACAACAACTAAGATATCTGAAACGACTACTAAGGTTTTAGAAACAACAAAACCTGCAGCAGGTGATTCGAAATACGAATCATTAAATTATAAGGATATTGCTAACAATAATAATGGTGAATTTGATAAGGGATTGTTGGGCTGTAAATACGCAGTAATTAGTGGAGAAATAAATGCATGTTTATTCCAAAATAAAGGCTTTAGTGAATTGTATATGGCAGTAGGTGGAATGGGAGCAGGAAACTTTAAAGCTACCATAAATGGCCGCAATGTGACAAAAACACAAGGCACAGGAGTATTTATAAATCCGGCATCAGATTATGTAACATATAAATATAATGTTGTTGAAATATCATCAGATGACGGAAAGGCTATAGTTATTATATTGAACCCAAATAAAACAGGAACATACAATCAAACGACATCTGAAACAACGACAAAGGCACCTGAGACAACAACAAAGAGTCAGGAAACAACAACAAAGGCACCTGAAACAACGACAAAGAGTCAGGAAACAACAACAAAGGCACCTGAGACAACAACAAAGAGTCAGGAAACAACAACAAAGGCACCTGAGACAACAACAAAGAAGCAGGAACAGACAACAAAGGCACCTGAAACTACGACAAAGAGTCAGGAAACAACAACAAAGGCACCTGAGACAACAACAAAGAGTCAGGAAACAACAACAAAGGCACCTGAGACAACAACAAAGAAGCAGGAACAGACAACAAAGGCACCTGAGACAACAACAAAGAGTCAGGAAACAACAACAAAGGCACCTGAGACAACAACAAAGAAGCAGGAACAGACAACAAAAGCCCCTGAGACAACAAAGAAGCAGGAACAGACAACAAAGGCACCTGAAACAACAACAAAGAAGCAGGAACAGACAACAAAGGCACCTGAAACAACAAAGAGTCAGCAGACAGACAATAACAACACAATTACAACGGATGCAAAAAATACAACAACTGCTGGAAATAGTGAAGGCATAAACGGAACATCAGCAGAAAAAACTGCTTTAGGACGAGCTGCATTTTCAAAGAAAATTAAAAAGAAGTTATCATTAAAGAAGATTAAAGTGTCAATTAAAAAAGTTGAAAATGCAACAGGATATGAAGTAAGAGTTGCAACATCAAAGAAATTTAAGAAAACACTTTATAAAAAGTCATATAAGAAAGTTGCATTTACTTTAAAAAGCAAAAAACTTGCAAATAAGAAAAAACTTTATATTAAAGTAAGAGCTTATGTGTTAGATGGAACAAATAAAATATATGGCAAGTGGTCAAAAGTTAAAAAAGTTAAAATTAAATAATTTTTAATAAGATAAAGAATCTCCGGCATATTTGTGCCGGAGATTTTTAGAGTATAGAAAAAAACTGAATAATGAGATACATATAAAAAGAAAATTGAAAGTGCCGGATGGGGAAGTGCTACATTTTATAAGAATTACATAGAATTAACAAGAAAAAAGGGCGTGACAAAGATAGCATATTATGTGTATGGAGAAGTTAGATTCCTCTCAATATATGATTATACGGAATTATCACCCCAAAAGATGAAACTTAGAACATCTAATAGAAGATTGAATTTCTCATTAGATTTAGTAAATTCAAAAGATAAATATTCTAAGGGAGTATATACATCAATAGCAAAAGTAAGTTCAGAATTATCATCTAATGAAGATATTAATTATGATAAATTTAGTAAATATGAAAAAATGCTTACGCAGAGAAAGTTAAGTATAAAATTTTCATTTTATAATGATACATTTACTGAGAGTAATATGCCTAAAAAGACAAAAAACAGTTGGTACAAATTAACTGATTTCTATGAAAATATTATTTTCTAAAACTTTTTAGGTAAATTTTCTGCTCATCAGTAATCCGATAACTTTCAACAGCTTTTTGAATAGTTTTTCGATGAACCCATGGTGAAAGTTTGCGTTGCTCAATATAAGGGATAACTGCGTTCCACTGTTTAGCAAGAGCGGTTGCCATATACCATGCAATCATCATATTTACATAATATTCTTCAGATTTTACATTTGAAACAAGTTCTACATATTCTGGTTTAAAATCATCATCTAAATAAAGACTCATTAAAGTACCGATTCCATAACGGATAGTATAGGTATCTGAAGAATTAATCCATTTTTTTATTTCCACAAGTAATTCATCTTTATGTTTTGAAAAACATTTTGGTAAAGGTAAATCACATGTAGCCCAATTATTGATATAAGGAATAAATAACTTTACCTGTTTTATGCATTCGTCATAATCTTTTATTCCGGAAATTATCATCATATGAAGATTATTTTCCTCGTAATATGTATGTGGCAAATCTTTAATAAAAGATTTTGAATCTTTAGTTTTTGCATATTCTTTAGCAAATTTTCTTAATATAGGAGTACGAATGCCAATAATATTTTCTTTATTATAGCCTGGTATAAGCTTGCTATGAAAATCTTTATATTTTAAATCCTGTAATTCAAATAATTGTTTTTGTAGTGTATTCATATAAATCTCCACTTGAAAATATAAAAAAGTTTTATTTAAATATTGCTATCTATATTGCAGGAACTATTTCTACGGATATCTGGTCGAATTTGTTTTCCAAATCTTTAGTAATATGTTCCTGTATTGTTTTAAATTCTTTAATTTTTAAAGTATCAGATTTGCTTTTTACATATACTTCAATCCATGTTTTTCTTCCGGTTTGTGTTACATCAAGAAAATCTAAACTATAATCATAATTTTGAATATCTTCATTAACAACATCTCTTATTTCATCCATGACTTCCTTATCAGGAGAAAATAATACAAGTTCCTTTAAAGTCTTTATAATTTGAACTACGGGTTCTTTTACAAGGAATAAAGAAACTAAGATAGCTACAGTAGAATCAATGTAAGGAATAATAAATTTTAAAGTTGTGTTAGTAAGGAAAATCTGTAACAAAAATGCAACGGAAATTCCAAGAGTGCTTACAATATCTACTTTCCATAAATATAATTCAGACTGAATCATCATAGAAGAATAACTTCTGCTTAAGTGCTTTAATACCAAAAAAGTAAGCATACAGAAAAAACAAAGTGAAGATTCGTATGCTAAAACGCTGATAGCATTTACAGTATGACCACCATTAAGTAAAACTTTTACATTTGATGTAATCATATTAATAACTACTGCTAATAAAATTAAATATTTTATAAGAACAAGTAAAGATTCAATTTGAGAAAAACCATAAGGTTTCTTTTCAGATACCGGTTTATACAAAAATGGAACAAGTATAAACATTGGAAGTAAGAGTAACAAATCGAATAAGTCAAATATTCCATCGGCAATTACTGTTTTTGAACCAAGGAAAAATGCTGCAATTACTTCGACTACTGTAAAAATAATTGTTCCGGTAAGTGATAATCGTAAAATTTTGTTTTCCGTTTTATATTTTTTATCGTCCATGATAAATTGAAAAAATCCTTTCTAGTGATATGAATTGTGCCCAATTCTTATTAAAAAGTTCATAATTATGATAAAGTCTGGTATAATACTAGTGTCAATAGTATAAATAATAAAAAAAATACGCTAAAATAAACTACATTTCAAAATAAATAGAACAAAACATTTGTATAGTACAAGAGTAAAGAAGAGGAAAAGATGAAACGTAAAAAAACATTTAATATAGGAGAAGTGTCAAGGCTTTTTAATATTAGTGTAGATTCAATCCGTTATTATGAGAAAATAGGAATATTGGAGCCGACACGCAATGAGGGAAATAATTACAGAGTATATACTTTATCGGATATCAGACAACTTACAATGATAAGAGAATTGTTAGGACTTAATTTCTCGACTGAAAGAATTAAGGAATTTGACCAAAACCAAAATGTGGAAACTACAAAAATGCTTCTTTCAGAAGAACTTAATATAGTAAATAAAAATATAGTAGAATTATTTGAAAAGAAGGTAAGTATAGAAGCAAGAATAAAATCATTAGAAGAAAACATTAATCATACGGATTTGGGAAACATAAGGATAAAAGAGTTTGATGAAAGACAGTGTGTAATGATAAGTGAGTCGAATCTTGATGATGATGACGTAGATTATTATCTTGTAAAATATATGCAGTCCCATAAAAATAAAGTTGATACAATAGGAGCATGCGACTGTTATGTGTTAGATATATCAAAAATAAGTGAAGATGGAAATTCATTTGTAACTAAAGGTGTATTTTTTTATTCAGATACATTATTATATAATAGTAATTACTCATTGCCGGCAGGTAAATATCTGTCTATATTTTATAAAGGACCATCTACTAGAACGAAAGTGGCGGTAGACAGATTGATAGCTTACGCAAATGAGCATCATTTAAAAATTACAGGTGACCCGATAGAATTTTGCCATATTGATGATTATGAAACGTCGGTAGATGAAGAATGTTTAACAGAAATTCAAATTCCGGTTAAATAGTTTTAAAATACGAGGAAAGAAAAATGAAAAGAAAAAATAAACACGAAGAAGAAAAAAGTACAAAAAAAAGCGGGACTTACAAAAACATATTTGGGTGCTAAATGTGTAAAGATTGTGGCAATAATTGTGATTATAGCGATTGTTATAAGTGGAGTTGCAATCGGAACAAAGACATTTTAGATAAGGCAACTAAAAATGCACAAAAAATTGTAAAAGCTTTTTTTGAAAAAATTATGATTTAGATGAATACACAGTGAAGTTTAAATAATTTACATATGAAAGGTTTGAAAATAATGCAAAGGGAAAGCATGGATTCTAAAAGAAACAAATCAAAAGTTATTATAAGATATTATTATGACAGGGTATCCAGAGATGTAGGAAACTTTCTTAAGTGGATTACACTTGCCGTATTGACAGGGCTTGTTGTTGGTGGCGCTAGTAGTATATTTGCAGGATGTATAAAATGGGTTACTGAGTATAGAAATAATAATATTTGGGTATTTATGCTTTTACCAATTGTTGGTGTGGCAATAGTATTTATGTATCAGATAATCGATCCTCATGATGGTGGGACAAATCAGGTTTTATCTACTATAAGGTCAAGGGGAGATGTCCCACTAAAGGCTGCACCACTTATATTTGTATCAACATTGTTAACTCATCTTACAGGTGGTTCTGCCGGAAGAGAAGGGGCATCTATTCAATTTGGTGGAAGTATCGGAAACTGGCTTGGCAAATTAGTAAAGCTTGATGAATTTGATCATCATGTAATGATTATGTGTGGTATGAGTGCCGCATTCGCAGCAGTATTTGGAACACCGATGGCTGCGGCAGTATTTGCGATGGAAGTTGTAAGCGTTGGAGTTATGTATTATGCAGCGATGCTTCCATGTGTAGTTGCATCAATTATTGCGGCAGAGTTTGCTACGGGTATGGGAATAAGTCCGGAAACCTTTAGTGTTACAAGAATACCGGCTTTAACTGTTGAAACTGGCTTTAAAATGGCAATTATATCGGTAGGATGTGCAATGGTCAGTATAATGTTTTGCATTGCACTTAAATTTGTAGCTAAAATTTATGGGAAATACCTTAAAAATTTATATGTAAGAGTTTTTGTGGCAGGCTGTGTAGTTATTGCGATAACAATGATTTTAAATACAAAAGACTACATGGGAGCAGGTAATGAGTTGATAGCAAGAGCAATAGAAACAGGACAGGCAAGACCATTAGACTTTTTATGGAAAACGATTTTGACGGCAGTAACAATGAGAGCAGGCTATCGAGGTGGTGAAATTGTTCCGGCATTTAGTGTGGGTGCAACATTTGGATGTGTGGCAGGACAGCTTTTAGGATTTCAGCCTGAACTTGCAGCAGCGGCGGGTATGGTAGCACTATTTTGTGGCGTGACAAATTGTCCTATAACATCTATGCTAATATCGTTTGAATTATTTGGATTTTCAGGTGTAGCATATTATTTAATTGCAATATCTGTAAGTTATTCATTATCAGGCTATTATAGTTTATATAAAGATCAGACAATTGTATATTCTAAATATAAAGCAAAATATATTAACAAAAGGACAAGATAAATTAACAAATGCATATACTTTCAATAATTAACTGAGGACTTTACATTGTTAACAAAGGAAAAACAAGGCGATTTCAGTTGAATTTGGAAAGAAAATATGTATAATATTACATTAGGGAACCTGGTTTATTTATAGTAAATGAAATATTTATTGTTTTATAAGTTAGTAAAAGCTTTTATATAAGGCAATTACAGACGGGTTTTCTGTGATGATGATATAAGAATCTGTATAAAGCAGAGTTTCTTTATATACTATTATGAAAGAAAAGAGGTTTAAATTAAGATGGCAGAAATCAATTTAAGCAAGTATGGTATCACAGGTACAACAGAAATCGTGTACAATCCTTCATATGAATTATTATTTGAAGAAGAAACAAAACCAGAACTTGAAGGTTATGAAAAAGGACAGGAAAGCGAACTTGGTGCTGTTAACGTTATGACTGGTATTTATACAGGACGTTCACCAAAAGATAAATTTATCGTTGAAGATGAAAATTCAAAAGATACAGTATGGTGGACAACAGATGAATACAAGAATGATAACCACAAAGCAAGCAAGGAAGCTTGGGCTGCTGTAAAGGATATTGCTATTAAAGAACTTTCAAACAAGAAGCTTTATGTAGTAGATGCTTTCTGTGGAGCAAACAAAGACACACGTATGGCAATCCGTTTCATCGTTGAAGTTGCTTGGCAGGCTCATTTCGTAACAAATATGTTTATTAAACCAACAGCTGAAGAACTTGAAAACTTCGAACCTGATTTCGTTGTTTACAATGCTTCAAAGGCTAAAGTTGAAAATTATAAAGAATTAGGACTTAACTCAGAAACAGCAGTTGTGTTCAACATCACAAGCCGTGAACAGGTTATCGTTAATACATGGTACGGCGGAGAAATGAAGAAGGGTATGTTCTCAATGATGAACTACTTCCTTCCACTTAAGGGAATTGCATCAATGCACTGCTCAGCTAATACTGATTTAAACGGTGAAAACACAGCAATCTTCTTCGGTCTTTCAGGAACAGGTAAGACAACACTTTCAACAGATCCTAAGCGTTTACTTATCGGTGATGATGAACATGGTTGGGATGACAACGGCGTATTCAACTTTGAAGGTGGATGCTACGCTAAGGTTATCAACTTAGATAAAGAATCAGAACCAGATATCTACAATGCAATCAGACGTGACGCTCTTCTTGAGAACGTAACACTTGATGCTGAAGGAAAGATTGATTTTGCAGATAAGAGTGTAACAGAAAATACTCGTGTATCTTACCCAATCAATCATATCAAAAACATTGTAAGACCTATTTCATCTGCACCAGCAGCTAAGAACGTTATCTTCTTATCAGCAGATGCATTTGGAGTATTACCACCAGTATCAATCCTTACAGAAGCTCAGACACAGTACTACTTCTTATCAGGATTTACAGCAAAACTTGCTGGTACAGAACGTGGAATTACAGAACCTACACCAACATTCTCAGCATGTTTCGGACAGGCTTTCTTAGAGCTTCATCCAACAAAATACGCTGAAGAATTAGTTAAGAAGATGGAAAAGAATGGAGCTAAGGCTTACTTAGTTAACACAGGATGGAATGGTACAGGAAAGCGTATCTCAATTAAGGATACACGTGGTATCATCGATGCTATCTTAAATGGTGACATCTTAAATGCACCAACAAAGAAGATTCCATTCTTCAACTTTGAAGTTCCAACAGAACTTACAGGTGTTGATACAGCAATCCTTGATCCTAGAGATACTTACGCTGATGCTTCAGAATGGGAAGTTAAGGCTAAGGACTTAGCAGAAAGATTCATCAAGAACTTTGCTAAGTATGAAGGAAATGAAGCTGGTAAGGCTTTAGTTTCAGCAGGACCACAGATTTAATTCAGTTAGATTACAATAACACGAAAGTGTAAATTAATATTAGAACATAATATGTTCGAAAAGCCGGATGCGAAAGCATCCGGTTTTTTGACCTTTATTCTTTAGTATGTTAATATAGTAAAATATGAGTTTTTAATGATGCTCACAAATTATTGTACGTAATGTGTTATGGCAATTTTGTATCATGTAAACTTCGTTGATACTAAAGAAAGAGGTTTAAAATTAATGCTTTCACTTATTAAAGAGATTAACAGTGCAGTAAATAACTTTATATGGGGAGTTCCGGCTATGATTTGTATCATTGGCGTAGGTCTTGTATTAAGTATTAGAACGGGATTCCTGCAAATAAGGGAGTTCCCATATGCAATGAAAGTTACGATTGGTCGTATGTTCAAAAAGAAAGAAGCTGCAGATGGTGCAATGACACCGTTTCAGGCAGTTTGTACAGCACTGGCTGCAACAGTGGGAACAGGAAATATAGCAGGCGTTGCCGGAGCGATTGCAATAGGTGGACCAGGTGCAGTTTTTTGGATGTGGATTTCAGCAATCTTAGGAATGTGTACAAAATTTTCTGAAGTAACATTAGCAGTTCATTTTAGAGAAAAGAATGAGAAAGGCGAGCTTGTTGGCGGACCAATGTATTATATAAAGAATGGTTTAAAAAAACATTGGCATTGGCTTGCGTACTTGTTCTCTATATTTGGTGTTTTAACTGTATTTGGAACAGGAAATGCAACTCAGGTTAATACAATCACAACTGCCATAGATTCAGCATTATTTAATTATGGAATTATTTCAAAAGATAGTGCATCTACAGTAAATCTAATTATAGGAATAGTACTTGCAGTATTATTATCGTTAATTTTATTAGGTGGAATAAAGAGAATTGGACAGGTTACAGAAAAACTGGTTCCATTTATGGCGGTAATTTATATTGTATTTGCATTAGGAGTTGTTGCTCTTAATTTTCAGAATATACCACATGTGTTTGCTTCTATTTTTAAAGGAGCATTTTCACCGGCATCAGTTACAGGTGGTGCTGTAGGAAGTTTCTTTATGAGCATGAAAAAAGGTGTATCGAGAGGAATTTTTTCAAATGAAGCAGGACTTGGTACAGGCTCAATAGCACATGCATGTGCAGACACAAGAAAACCTGTTAAGCAGGGATTGTTTGGAATATTTGAAGTATTTGTTGATACAATTGTAATATGTACACTTACAGCACTTGTCATTTTATGTAGTGAAATTCCTGTAAATTATGGAAGTGCTGCAGGAGCAGAACTTACAATTTTAGGATTTACATCGACATATGGAACTTGGATATCTATATTTACGGCTGTTGCAATGTGCTGTTTTGCATTTTCAACTATTATTGGATGGGGATTATATGGCTCAAGATGTATAGAATTTTTGCTGGGACCAAAGCTAAACAAACCATTTATGCTTGTCTATTCATTGGTTGCAATAGTTGGAGCAACAATGGACTTAGGACTTATGTGGAGCATTGCAGAAACATTTAATGGATTAATGGCAATTCCAAACCTTATAGCAGTATTCCTGTTGTCAGGAGTTGTAGTTAAACTTGTAAAAGAATATTTTGCAAATGAAGGAAAAGAATAAGATAGTTATAATAATCTGGTAATAGATAGATAAGAAGATGAAGAGACATGTAAAGTGTTTCTTTATTTTCATAAAAATAAAAAGGTTCTAAACCTTACCCCCAAGTAAAGTTTAGAACCTTTTTTTATGCGAAAATATTTTATCATAGGTAGATTTAAAGTAATACGTAAAAAGTTATACGAAAAGTTATACGGTTATATTTTGTAAAATTGAAAACAAAAGAAGGTTAAATTCTTTATAATATCAGTAAAATTTTTTGAAAACACCTATAAACTTATTGATTTAGTAGAAAATAAATGATAGTATCGACAATAAATATATATTAATCCTATTTACAAACTAGGAAAAGGCGGTGCGATTATGGGAAATATAGTAAAGCAATTAACAGAATTGATAGGTAATACGCCATTATTGGAAATTACCAATTACGAGAAAGAAAATGAATTACAAAGCAAGATTATAGGAAAACTTTAATATTTTAATCGACAGAGTGACAAATATGACTTCGGCATGCGGTGTCGTTGAAGAAGTAAACACAGACGAAAGTGCATTATATGAAGGAAGAGTAGACAGAAAAGTTAGAGCGGCAATTAAAGGACAGACTGCCATAACAGTAGAATTTGTAAATGGTGCAAACAGAGCATTTGTGGAAGACATAGAAAAAGCCCTTAATTTATATGGAAGACATACTTATCTGTATGCTCCACAGGCAAATGAAGATGTTTCTACAGTAGTAAAACATTTACACAGAGCGGGTATTGTTGTATTGTTATTGCTGGATGAAAATCAGAAAAATAACATAAAAACTACAGATGTAAATTATATTATTGATTGGGATAAGGAAGGCACAGAAGTAGAACAGGTTGCAGGATTTATCCATAAACAGTCTAATATGGAGATGGACACGTACATTTGACATCAAGACAAAGTGTGGAAATCCCATTTATAAAACTTGAAAATATAGAAGAAGTTATTGAAAAATTATTTTAGAGTAAGGAGAATGTGAAAATGTTAGTAACAGTAGCAGGTGAAAAGAAAAAAATTGAACAGGGGACAACAATTGCAAAGTTAATTGAAATTGAAAAAGTTGAAAATCCTGAATATGTAACTGTAACAGTTAATGATGAGTTCTTAAACAGAGTTGATTTTGAAACAACCCAGGTTAAAGAAAATGATACAATCGAATTATTATATTTCATGGGAGGAGGAGCGTTTTAATGGCATTTACGAATGAACAGATGGAGCGCTATTCCAGACACATTATTTTGCAGGAAGTAGGTGTCAAGGGACAGAAAAAACTGTTAAATGGAAAAGTGCTTATTATAGGAACAGGTGGACTTGGATCCCCTGCAGCAATGTATTTGGCAGCAGCCGGAGTAGGGACAATTGGAATAGTTGATGCTGATGAAGTAGATTTGTCAAACCTTCAAAGACAGATTATTCATGGAACAGCTGATGTTGGCAAGGCAAAAGTTAAATCAGCAAAAGAAACCATGAATGCAATGAATCCTGATGTAACAGTTAATACATATCGTGAATTTGTTACATCTGAAAACATAATGGATTTAATTAAAGATTACGATTTTATAATTGATGGAACAGACAACTTCCCGGCAAAGTTTTTAATAAACGATGCCTGTGTAATGGCTAAGAAACCATTTTCACATGCAGGAATTATAAGATTTAAAGGTCAGCTTATGACTTATGTTCCTGGAGAAGGACCATGTTACCGTTGTGTATTTAAAAATCCACCTCCAAAGGATGCAGTTCCAACATGCAAGCAGGCAGGTGTTATTGGAGCAATGGGTGGTGTAATCGGAAGTTTGCAGGCAATGGAAGCAATTAAGTACCTTATAGGAGTAGGCGATTTGCTTACAGGAAAATTGTTAACTTATGATGCATTAAAAATGGAATTCCATACAATAAAACTTCCAAAAGCAGACGGAAGCTGTGCAGTATGTGGAGATCATCCGACAATTACAGAACTTATTGATTACGAACAGGTTGAATGTGACGGAAAGTAGGAAAATATGTTATACATGACAAAAGAAGATTATGAAAAAATCTTAAATTGTTAAAACCTGTGGTTTGATAGTTTAAGTCGTATTAATTGCTACCTTCTTTTAAATATTTAGACAGGCTTACGATAGACATTTTTTGCATATTGAGTTATCTTGAAAAGGAAAATTATCAAATAAGATAAAATTGGTTAAGGTCAACAGATGATTTATAAATATCAGACATTATTTAATCATACTTAACATTAAGATAAGAATTGGAGAATGAAATGTACTGCATTAGTGTTAACCATAAAAATTCAGACGCATTTATAAGAGAAAAATACGCTTTAAATGAATTAGGAAAAGAAAGAATTTTATGATAAAGTAAGAAAAAACAAAAATATAAGTGGATGTATATGTCTGATGATATGCAATAGAAATGAAATATATTTTGAAGGAAATAAAGCCGCAGTTAGTGAAATTGAAAATATTTATAAAGAGATAAAAAATATAGATATAAATAATTTAAGACAACACTCAATGCGATATGAAAATAAAGCAGCCATTAAACATCTGTATAAAGTGATATGCGGTCTTGACTCTGCAGTTTTAGGTGAAGCCGAAATAATAAGATGACACAGTCAGATATTTTATTTGAAAAATCAAAGAAAAGAATTCCGGGAGGAGTAAATTCACCGGTACGAGCTTATAAATCAGTAGGAAGAAATCCGATTTTTGTTAAAAAGGGAATGGGTTCACAGATAAAAAAGTAGTAGATTATGATACAGCACTTTCTTCTGATACAGGAAAATATGCCGAATACTTTAGATATATGTTAGAGTCAGGAATTAACCTTGCACCGTCTCAATTTGAAGCAATGTTTGTATCAGCAGCTCATACTAAGAAAGATTTAGAGGCAACAGCAAAAGTAATAGAAAATTTTATATAAAAGAAAGGGAGATAGATATGAATAAAAATTTAAAGGATTTAGTAATAATAGGAAGCGGTCCGGCTGGACTTTCAGCAGCAATATATGCTCAAAGAGCTATGCTAGACCAGATTGTTATAGAGAAAGAAATGTTTAGTGGCGGACAGATAATAAACACTGACAGAATTGATAATTATTTAGGATTGTATGGCGAAAACGGCTATGACCTTGCAGTAAAATTTAGAGAACATGCAGATGCTTTAGAAGTTCCATTTGTAGAAGGAAAAGTTGAATCCATTGAAGATAAGTGTGAATATAAAGAAATTCATTTAGAAGATGGAGCGACAGTTGATGCTAAGGCTGTAATTATAGCTACAGGAGCTAAACACAGATTACTGAATGTAAAGGGTGAAAAAGAATTTACGGGTGCAGGTGTGTCATATTGTGCTACATGTGATGGAGCATTCTTTAAAAATAAGACGGTTGCAGTTGTAGGTGGTGGAGATGTAGCTTTGGAAGATGCATTATATCTTTCTAATATTTGTGAAAAAGTATATTTAGTTCATAGAAGAGATGAACTTCGAGGTGCAAAAATACTTCAGAGCAGAATATTTGAAACAAAAAATATAGAATTTAAACCTAGTTATGAAGTAAGTGAAATCTACGGAGAAGATATTGTAACAGGAGCAAAGTTACTTAATAAGAAGACAGGAGAAGAAGAGGAACTTTCTCTTTCAGCTGTATTCATTGCAGTTGGTATGGAACCACAAAGTGAATTTATAAAAGGACTTGTCGATACTGATAAGACAGGTTATATAATTGCTACTGAAGACTGCCGAACAAGTATGGACAAAGTTTATGCAGTTGGTGATATAAGAACAAAAAGTCTTAGACAGGTGGTAACTGCTGTTGCAGATGGAGCAGTTGCAATTACATCAATAGAGCAGGACACAAAGTAGAACTTACTTATTTTATGCAAAAACAAAATAAGTTAAAGCAAGTCTTTAAGAAATAAAGTAAATCCATAATATAATTAAAAAAACTAATTATATACTTGCGTTTATGATTAATAAATGATAGACTTCGCTTCATCAAACAAGGACGTTTGGCATTTATTTGCCACACGTCCTTTTTGCGTTATATATGGCAAAGCCAAATGTAGAAAATTTGGCAAATGTATAATTCCTAAGAAGTAAATTCAAAGAGATATACGTGTAGAAGCCATATTTATAACATATACACTAAAGAGATTGAGAAAAATATGTTAAAAGAGCAGGAGGTATTATTGTATGAACTCAGGAGACACAGGTTTTATGTTGATTTGTGCTGCTTTGGTATTTTTTATGACACCGGGGTTAGCATTTTTTTATGGAGGTCTTGTAAGACGAAAAAATGTAGTTAATACTATGATGGCAATAGTCATGATAATGGGATTGTCAGTTGTTATGTGGGCATTATTGGGGTACTCATTGGCATTTGGTGGAAACCATGGTGGAATAATAGGAGATTTCAGATGGTTTGGTTTAGAAGGAGTAGGCTGGGATATTGGACCTTATTCAGATTCAATTCCTAATTTAGTATTTTGTGCATTTCAGATGATGTTTGCAATTATAACACCGGCACTAATTACAGGATCAGTTGTAGGAAGAATGAAGTTTAAGGCACTCTTTATATTTGTAGCCATTTGGTCAGTAATTGTATATTATCCATTAGCACATATGGTATGGGGTCAGGGAGGAATTTTAGCAGAGTTAGGTTCTGTCGACTTCGCAGGAGGCGACGTTGTACATATAAGTTCAGGAATAACAGCTTTGGTACTCGCTATTATTCTTGGCAAAAGAAAAGGTTATGAAAGAGCAACATACAGAATCCATAACATTCCATTTGTTGTATTAGGAGCTACAATACTTTGGTTTGGATGGTTCGGATTTAATGCGGGAAGTGCATTAAAGGCAGACGGACTTGCTGCACATGCATTTATGACTTCAGCAATTGCATCAGCATCAGCACTTTTATCATGGATGTTTTTAGATGTGATAAATGACAAAAAAACAACATTGGTAGGTGCATCAACAGGTTTGGTTATCGGTTTGGTTGCAATTACCCCGGGAGCAGGATTTGTTCCAATCTGGTCATCATTTATAATAGGTGCACTCGTAAGTCCGATATGCTATTATGGAGTTATTCTTATTAAGAAAAAATTAAAAATAGATGATGCATTAGATGCATTTGGATGTCATGGAATCGGAGGAATCTGGGGCGGAATCGCAACAGGAATATTTGGAAAAAGTTCAATTAACCCGGTAGCAAAATGGGATGGTTTAATTTATGGTGAATGGAGATTATTTATAGCTCAGATAGAAGGAATACTTATTACAATAGCAATAGCCGTTGTAGGAACTTTAATCTGTGTAGCCATAGTTAGAATATTTACTCCATTAAGAGTAACTGATAGAGAAGAAAAAATCGGACTTGATATATCACAGCACGGCGAAAGTGCTTATCCAAGTTTTAACGGTATGGATCAGTAAAAAGCCTTGAATAATAAACTTATTTGTCAAAGTAAAATGATATAAAGATTATAAAGTAAATAGTATCAAATTTAATATTTGTTAATTAAAAATTTTTAGATGAGATTAGGAGATGAAAATTCTATGATAATGAAAATAGATGCAATTGTAAGAGAAGAAAAATTTGAAGATGTAAAAAATGCATTAATGGAAATAGAAGTTAACGGACTTACAGTGTCGCAGGTTATGGGCTGTGGATTACAAAGAGGCTATAAGGAAATAGTCAGAGGTATGGAAGTAGAACCTCAGATGCAGCCAAAGATTAAATTTGAAATAGTTGTTTCTTCAGAAGAATGGGCCGAAAAAACAATAGAAGCAATTAAAAAAGCCGCTTATACAGGAGAATTTGGTGATGGGAAAATTTTCAGTTATCCTGTAGCAAGTGCAACAAAAATCAGAACAGGCGAAACAGGATATGATGCGGTACAGTGTCAGGAATAAAGAAACAGGATTGTAAGAAATAAAAGACTAAAGGTTTAGATTAAATATAAAGCCACAATTATGAAAAATTGTATCGAAGACAAATAAAATATCATAATTGTGGCTTTTATGTATTTATGTATGAGCGTTAATCCACGCAGCTTTTATTTCAGGTGGCATATCATCAGGAGAAAGATTCTTAAGTCTGTCTTCATTTCCGTCGGCTATAGCTGTATCGTAATACCAGCATTTAAAATTAATCATATCAAGAACCTTCTTTAAATGCTCAATTTCAGCCTCAACAGTCTCCTTCTGTTTTGCAAACGTTTCCTTACGCTTTCCATAGGTGGCAGGTCCCTGCTGACACCACATCATAAATTCCTTGATGTCTTTAATTTCCATTCCTGTTTTTTTCAAACATTCAATAAGGCGTAATGTTTCAACAGTCCCGTCATCAAATCTTCTTGCACCTGATTCTGAACGGTTAAGGTTAGGAAATAACCCTTCTCTATCATAATAATGCAAAGTAGAGATTGGAAGATTAAACATTTTAGAAACTTCGCCAATATTGTAATAATTTGTATCCATAAGCAATTACCATGAAATGATGTCCTATAAAATGCAATTGTAAGGATAACATTTCAGTTTTCCCTTTCATATTTATATATTTTTTTAGTTGTAAATTAATTTCCTTATAACTTAAAATCATTAATTTCATCTTATTATATAATATTTTTTAATCAATTGACAAATTTTTATTTTATCCGATGCGTTGCAAAACCACTTGCTTTAGCTATGGGAAATATCAATTCTAATTGATACGATAAAATTTTACTTTAATTTTATATGGATTTAGTATTGGAATTACAAAGTACTAATACATCAAATTTAAAAGTTGCAGAAAATTTAAATATAACATATTGACCTAAAGTTAGGTTTATGGTTTAGAATACACAATATACGGTTATGAGTTTGTAAACGCTGTATTAAAAAATATTAATGGAGGACTTTGAAATGTATTTAGAAAAGATTAACGGACCGGAAGATGTTAAGAAATTAACAGTTAAGGAGATGACCTCATTAGCAGAGGAAATGAGAACTGCATTATTAAAGAGAGCCAGCATTCATGGTGGTCATTTTGGACCTAATTTTGGAATGGTAGAAGCAACAATTGCTCTTCATTATGTATTTGACTCACCAAAAGATAAAATAGTTTATGATGTTTCACATCAGACATACCCACATAAAATGCTTACAGGAAGAAAGGACGCATATCTTTATGAAGAACATTATGATGATGTTTCAGGATACAGTAATCCTCATGAAAGTGAGCATGATCATTTTATTATAGGACATACATCAACATCAGTGAGTCTTGCCTGTGGTTTGGCAAAAGCAAGAGATTTAAATGGTGAAAAAGGAAATGTTATTGCTGTAATAGGCGATGGTTCATTAAGCGGTGGTGAAGCTTTAGAAGGATTTGATTATGCCGTAGAATTAGAAGGAAATCTTATAATTGTTGTAAATGACAATGATATGTCAATTGCAGAAAACCATGGTGGTTTGTATGGCAATTTAAAACTTCTTCGTGAAACAAATGGACAGGCAGAATGCAATTTATTTAAGGCAATGGGACTTGATTATGTTTATGTAAATGAAGGAAATGATGTAGCAAGCCTTATCGATGCATTTAATAAAGTAAAAGACAGTAGTAAGCCGGTAGTTGTTCATATTAATACATTAAAAGGAAAAGGATATGCACCTGCTGAACAGCATAAAGAACAGTGGCATTACAGTGGACCGTTTGACATAAAGACAGGAAAATCATTGTATGCTGAAGGTGGAGAAGATTATTCAAGTGTAACTTGTGATTATTTGTTAAAGAAAATGAAAGAAGACAAATCAGTAGTTGCAATTACTTCTGCAACACCAACTGTTATGGGATTTACAGAGGACAAGCGAAAAGAAGCAGGAAAACAATTTGTTGATGTAGGAATTGCAGAGGAGACAGCAGTTGCAATGGCAGCAGGAATTGCTTCAAATGGTGGAAAGCCGGTATATGGTGTATATAGCACATTTGTACAAAGAACATATGACCAGTTATCACAGGATTTGTGTATTAATAATGCACCTGCAACAATAGTTACATTCTGGGGAAGTGTATTTGGAATGAATGACGTAACACATTTAGGATTATATGATATTCCAATGATGGCAAATATTCCTAACCTTGTTTACATGGCACCTACGACAAAAGAAGAATATATTGTAATGCTTGATTGGAGTATAGAGCAGAATGAACATCCTGTAGCAATAAGATTGCCGGGTGGAGAAATGATATCTGACGGTAAAGAAGTTACGAAAGATTTCTCTAAGTTAAATAAATATGAAGTAACTGAAAAAGGAAGCAGGGTTGCAGTTATTGCCTTAGGAACATTTTATCAGTTAGGAAAAGAAGTTGTAGATGATTTATCTGATAAATTAGATACGCAGGCAACTTTAATTAATCCATATTATATAACAGGAATCGATAGTGAATTACTTGAAGAGTTAAAGAAAGAGCATGATGTTGTAATCACAATAGAGGATGGAATTTTAGACGGAGGATTCGGTGAAAAAATTTCAAGATTCTATGGACCAACAGATATGAAAGTAATAAATTTTGGATTGAAAAAAGAATTCTTAGACAGATATGATGTAAATGAAGTTCTTAAAGAAAATCATTTGACAAAAGAACAGATTGTTGAAGATGTGATGGCGTTAATGAAATAAAATAAATGCCGGAAAATAAAAATATTTTTATAAATCAGCTTAGAAAAAAATCCTATTTTATGGCTTGAAAATGTAAAAAAGAGTTTTATTTGGGTTGACATATAAAATAAAAATTTATAAAATAAAGACATATATTACAAATGATGAGGGTAAACTATTTGAAAAAATAGGGCACAAAGCTATGAGCCTAAAGCAACATTTGCAATGGTCGTCTGGCTGCAATTCTTTTTAAGGAGTTGCAGTTTTTTTTATACGTAAATACGTGTATAAAAGGCTGCGATAAAATTGGAAGGAGGATGTAATGAAAAGAGTAAAGAAAATGGTAGCTATGGCTACAGTCATGACGATGGTATTTAATGTGGTAATGCCAATAGGGGTTTTGGCAAAAGAAAACACAAATGAATATGGGGTACTTGCAAAAAACGGAGCAAATTTTTCAGGAAGCGGACAGATAATTGGAGATATTGTAATTAACAATGGTACTTTAAAGTATTCAAACAGTGCAACAAAGCATGTTACAGGAACTGCACATGTATCGCCGGAGGTTAAAGTAGATAAACCCGCACAGGGATATATTCCAATTGAAGTTAGTGAAATGGACAAGGAATTATATTCAGGATTATTCAATACAAATAATTATCCTGATGAGAATTCAGAATATTTTAAAAAAACTACTTCAGAATACAAAGATGGTACACAGAGTGTTTACATTGGATGGCAGACAAACAGATTTGATTTAACTGATAATGCATATTTAGATACTGTATCATTTTACAATGGACAGACATTTGAAATTCATGCAGATAAAAATCAGACAACAGTTGTCAGAGTTAAACATTTAAACGTTGGTGGCGAAGTTAAAGTAAGCGGTGACGGATACGTAGTTTTATATGTAGATGAATTGTCAGGTGGAAATCCGGGTTCATTTAATGCAGGTGGAGACAGTAGCAAGCTTACAGTTGTATTTACAGGAAAAAATGCAGGATACAATAATTTTAAAGAAGTAAATGCCAACACAATTGCAATGAATGCTACAAAGTATACACAGGTAAATGGAATATTTGCAGGAAATGTATATACAAGTGGAAATCTTGAATTTAGTGGTGATAGTTCTATAACGGGTAAGGTTTATGCACCTGATTCAAAAACAGTATTAACAGGAAGTACAAAGATTTACGGACAGTTAATAACAGATACATTAGAGATTTCAGGTGGAGCAGTTGTTTCATATAAAGCTACTAATGGATTACCTTCAGAGGTTGAAAAAGTAGTAGGAAATCTTGATACAGAAAATGGAAAGACAGAAGACGGAAAAGAAGAAACAACTAAAAAAGAAGAAGTGACTAAACCGGAAGAAACAACAAAACCTTCAGAAACAACAAAACCTTCAGAAACAACAAAACCTTCAGAAACAACGAAGCCTGATTCAGGAAACGATAATAAAAATGATGATTCAGATAAAGAATCAATAGAAGTATCTGTAATTGTACCTTTAAAAATGTCAATCAGATTACAGGATGGAACTGTATTAAATAACAAGAGCAGTTTCAAAATTGAACTTGATAAAGAAATTAAATTCCAGATGTGTTCAAATAATTGGGACAATGATACATATGATGACAATGGAAATGGTATTGCAGGAACAGTTGTGTATACAGCAGTTGTTAGCTCTACAGCAAAGAAGAACACTTATGATGCAGCAAGCCGTACATTTACAATTGCGAAAGGTGATAAAGTATTAAGAACAGATACAAACAACTGCTTTATGGCATACAGATTTTACTTTAAGAAGGGTAATTATAATAAACAGACAGGAATTAATAGTGTAGTAAACACACCATTAGAAAGTTTATCAGTTAACCTTCCATTAGGTTCAACAATTACATGTGATGCTTATAAGGAATATAGCCGTATTGATAGTGCTGATGTATTTATTGAAACAGCAGATGATAAAACAATCTGTTATAAGGATTATTATTGGGAATATTAATAATTAGTACCAATAAATATAGAGATAAGTTAATAAATAGTGAAATTTTACATAAAAATGTTAATAAATTCACTGCCACAGATTAAAAATGATTATATTTTTAAATTGTGTGAAAATACAGTAATAACGCCGCAGAAATTTGATTTTTGCGGCGTTAAAGGGATATAGAAGTGAAAAAAAAGAAAGAATTAATATTAGGAGTTTCTTTAATAGTTATCATAATTGCAATGGCAATAGTGCTGGTGATAATAAATAAAGATGATAAAAAAGAATTTGAAGATGTGCAGGTGACAACTACGGTAGAGGAATCTACTAAGGCAAATGATAGCAACAATACTTTTATGGAAGAAACAATAATAAAATGCTGTTATGAATTAAGATATATATTTGCTATAAATGAATTTGATGACATAAGTACGGTATCCGTAAACAAATTAGCACAATATGGTTTGTGCCATTTATACTATAATAGCTTATTAGATATACCTGCAAGTGATGAACTTGAGTATAGAGATGCATCAAAAAAAGATATTGAAGCGGTGCTTAAAAGCCAGTTTAATGTTGAGGGCCTTAATTTGGAAGAAAGCGACATTTATAATAAGGCGGAACAGAAATTTGAAATGTGGGTTCCTAATTATTCGCAGCAGATAACATATGATTATACAGTAACTGATAATGGAGACAATCTTACAATAAGTGTGGTATACTATGAAGATGAGGTACGCTCAAAGGTTAAGAGTGAAGCAACTATTAATGTAGCTAAAGAAGGGGATTTATATTATATAAAAAGTTTGCATTAGTTAGTGAGAAGTTAAAATGAATAAAGATATTGATTTATTGATTAAAAAGATTGAAGAAGAATCTAAACTGATAAAAGGCGATGCTTCAAAAAATGAAATGCAGGAAATCCTTAAAGAAAAATTGGTTATAGAGCGTGAAAGAGATAATTTACTGTTAGAAAATAAACAATTAAAGGATAAGATTGAATCTTATGAACGAGACATTGTGGCTTTACAGCAAAGTCTTAAAGGAATCCTTGATATTCTTCAGGGAGAGGATAAAATTGTGCATGAAGCGGTAAAACATATAGATTCTACGGTAATAGAAACTAATAGCGAAGCACAAAAGGCACGTAGAAACGGATTAAGAGAAATACTAAAAGAAAATACTCAGGGATTTTAATACAGAAAGGACGTCTCTATGAAGATTTTTAAGAAGTCTAAAGAACAGGTTGAAGAAAATAAGTCAGAAGATTTAAAAATAGAGAATCAGGAAAATAAAAGAGAAACAACCTCTGAAAAAAAGGGGGTTGTTTCTTTGCAGTTTTCAGAAGAAATGTCAGAGAAAAGAATACATTCGATAATAACAGTTGCAGGAGTATCAATAGCGTTATTTTTAATAACTTTAATGATGCATACAATAGTAAGCAAAGTAGTGTATCCTAACTTTAGTATGGCAAATGAAATAAATGAAGTTCAGTTTCTATGGGGTACATCGGATAATGATTTGAAAAGAGAAGATGCGGTATGGAAACAGGCGACAGATGAAAATAAAATACAAAAGATAGGAAAAGGGCAGGATTATGTATGCATTAAAGTAGACATACCTGCACAGAGCAATCAGCAATACTATACGTATTATACAAATTATGCACCGTCTAAAGTTCTTGTTGATGGCAAGAAGATTTATGACAATGGATATGATAAAGAAAATGTAGTTGGAAACCGTTGTAACAAAGTGGAATTAGCATCTTCTGCAGTTTCAAGAACAATGGAAATTTATATTTATTCTCCAATAGGTTTTCAATTTAGATTAGTAAAAAGTGCAAATGGAACAGGCTTACTTTCAAATGCAAGTGGACTTGGAATAGCATTCACATTTGGAATATTAATATTGGCAATTATATTTGTAATTATGACAATTGCCATTTCAATAAAAGATAAAAATATAATAAAAGTATTACTGTTAAGTCTGACATTATTTATGGGAGCACTATATCTTATGCTCTATCAGTTAAGTTTAGGTGGCACTCTTATATCTGACAGTGTGTTCTTTAGTTTGCAATTAATATTAACAATATATTTTGCAACATCTATGTTAGTATGCAGTCTTTGTAGCATTAATTATAAATTTAAACTATGGCAGAACATGTTTATCATAGGAGTATTTGTAATCAGCTTAGGGCTTTTGCTTATAGAAAACAGAACAGTACTCCTTATTGCGGCAGTTATTTTTTCGATGGCAATATGTGTACTAATAGGTCTGTTTATAATTGAGGTAGCAAATTTAATCGAAAATAAAACTCCATATATGAGTCTGGTAGGAATTGCATTTGTTTATATTTCTTTAGTAAATATCTATAATTTAATTTCACTTACTGCAGGTTCAAATGGGTTAAGCCGAACTGTAGTAGTAACAGGTATTGCCATATATGAAATAGCAATGTACATTGTTTTATTTAAACAATCAGTAAATCACACAATACTTATTAAAGAGCGAGCCAATCAACAACTTGAAAGTGCTGTAAGTATACAGAGAATGGCAACAATTTTATCAGATGTTGCTGATGCCCTTACAGATAAACAGTTTGCAAGCTATACATGTCAGATTTTTACGGATGTGATAAAGAGAAATGAATTAGCAGCATCAAATGTTGTTACAGATGATGAAACAAATGAAAAAATAGTTATTCCTTCCTGTGCAGCAGTCCGTCGTGAAGATGGAACTTTTGAAGAAGTATTTAATCAGGGTGGAATAGAGGGGTGCGATTATGAAAAAATAATGTCAATGTATGATGGAACAGAAAAATCGAAAGTAAAGTTTGCACAGACATACATGGACTTAATATTTGTAAGAATTGATCAGGTTCAGATTATTTTTCATATAGAAAATTATAAAGATGGATTATCAGAAACATTCCAAAGTACGGCAATGATGATACATCACATAATGGAAATTGCTTTTTCAAATTACAATTTAAAAAGCAGAATAAAAACTGTACAGGAAGATGCCATTATATCATTAGCTGAAATGGTAGAATTCAGAGGAAAGCAAAATAAAGTACATTTATATTCTGTAAGTGCAGTAACAAAAGTTATTTGTAAAGCATTAGGATTGTCAGAAGAAGAAACACGTATTATTTCTATGGCGGCTATCGCTCACGATATTGGAAAGATAGCAATTCCAAATGATATATTAAATGGAGATAAACCATTGACTGATAAAGAGTATGAAATAATGAAAAAACATGTTGTATATGGATATAACATTTTGTCAAAAAACAGTGGTGACTTTATGGAAGCCGCAGCAGTAATAGCATATCAACATCATGAAAATTATGATGGAACAGGATATTTAGGGCTTTCAGGCGAAAATATTCATTTGTATGCAAGAATTGTAAAAGTGGCAGATGTATTTGATGCGTTAATGGAAAAAAGAACTTATAAAAAAGCATGGCCACCGCAAAAGGTTAGAGAATATATATTAGAAAAATCGGGAATTGAATTTGACCCGGCAATAGTTAAAGTATTCGATAAAGTATTTGATGAAGCAGTTGAGGCATCAAAGACTGCAAGAGAAAAGTATAAATAGCAATTAAAGTGTATGAAAAAACATACGAAAACCGTATAAAATTTATATGGGAATTAGAATGCAAATTAGAATTACCAAAGATAATGATAACATAGCTTTAAATTTACAGGTATAAGCAGTATGGTTTTGAATTGAAAGGGATAAAATGAAAAAGACAAAAGGTAAGAAAAAATTATTACTTATAATACCATTAATAATTTTGTTGGTTTTGGCTATTTCTTTTATAGGATGGATTGTAAAGCCGGCTAAGAAAATGAACATAGCTGTTTTGGATACTACTGTTCCTGCGACGGATGGACAGGGAGTAAATCAGACTGACAGGTATTATAGAAAACATAGTGGATTTTTCTGGCTTTTAAATCAACAAAAATATGTTAAATCAAATGGAAAAAAATATAACTATAAAAAGGATTATTTTGGACCACAGATAAATAAAAATGGGGAATACACAGGAGAAAATCAGCTAGCTGACTTTGATAAAGTGCCGGATTTTCTATATTTGGCTGATGTTTATGGTTCTGAATTATATGACAATAAATATTCAGGGCTTTCATCGAAGGATATGAACATAGTTTCCCTTACTTATAGTACAGGCGGAACGGTTGTAGCTGAAACCGAACTTTTAGGCTCAACAACAGACGAAACCGTATGCAATGAAATCAAATCAATGTTTGGATTTACAACAACATCATGGAGCGGAAGATATGTTGTTGATTTAAATGATTTTTCAGATGTGCCTAAATGGGCACCGTCTACATATGAAAATCAGTATGGTGTGAAATGGCAGTTCTCAGGTCCGGGGCTTATACTTGCATCATCAGAAGGCGGAATAATTGTTTTAGAAGAAAAGACAGATTTTAAAAGCAAAAATTTAGTAAGCATAAGTATAAGTGATGAATTTAAAAAAGAATTTTCAGGCTCTAAAAAAAGCAATTTTTACAATTGGTTTGAGTTAGTTGAAGCAGAAAATGGAACGGATACTATTGCAAATTTTAAAATTAATGTAAATGCAACAGGAATGGAAAAGATAAAGAAAATTTCATCTACAAATAAATTTGCGGCAATAATAAGAAAAAGAAGTAATAACAGCGGTGACACTTACTATTTTGCAGGAGATTTTAATGACTGTACAAGTGATAGCAGAATATATAGATTTCTAGCAGCAGACAAATTTTTCAAAGCTTTATCATTTGATAAAGAAGGAGACATTAACCAATTTTATTGGAAATTTTACAATCCATTAATGAAGAAAATTTTGAAAGATACTTATAAGGGATTAGATGAGAAAAATGAAAAACAGTCTGAAAATGAAAAACAACTTGCAGTCCGTGTAAATGAAAACAAATTTCAGATTAAGAAAAATGATGATTATGAAAACCTTAATTTAAAAGCGGTAAATGTAAATCTTGATGAACCGGGAAGTGCTAATGCAACAAGAAATTACGGATATTACAAAGAACTGTTAGAGCAGGCAGTGGAAATGGGAGTAAATACCGTTAGAGTATATGAACTTGCACCACCTGAATTTTATAGGGCTTTATTTGAAATTAACCAGAACAGCGATGATAAATTATATCTTATACAGACTATAAAAGGTATGGTAGCAGATACACAGGAAGAATGGCAAAAAACAATCGACACAATTATGAGTTCAATTCACGGAAATGGTGAAACCAAGAATGATTCAACTGATGAAGGGCAGGAAGATATTTTAAAATACCGACATGATGTGTCAGAGTATCTTTTGTCATATGTTTTAGATATATCGCCATCAGGTGAAGAATTGCAGACATTAAGCAATCAGGGTGAAACATACGATGGAAATTATGTTTCATCAATGGAAGAAATAGGAAGTTTATATGCAAAACGTCTGGACTATATTTATAAAAAATGTAGTGAAAACTATGGCGGATTAGTTCCGGTCGGAATGCATGTAAATGTTGAAAATCTTGAAAGTGCGTTTTGGAATGAAGACAATTACAATGGAGTTGTCAAATTAAGCAGTTTACAGTTAAATCAGGATGTACAGCAGTATTATTATGTTTCAACCAAGTTAAATGTGACAGATAATATTTTAAATAATAACCTTAATAAATTTGTCGGATTTACTGATTCTCAGGGTAATTTTAATTATGGAAGCTACGTTGAATACGTGAAAGAAAAAGTTTCACCATATGGACTTATGATAGACGGATTTGGAATTTCTACAAATGCAAATATATATGCGACAAATGGCATTTATTCAGGATTGGATGAAACACAGCAGGGAGAAATAATTGTCAGAATGTTGGATGCAATTCTTACTAATGGATGCATGGGAGGAATAATTTCTGATTTAAATGATTCATGGTCAGCAGTTTCAGATGAAGCAAAGGCATCAATTGTACCATTGACAAATAACCCACTTTGGCATGATTTGGGAGATCCTGCACAGACAACAGGAATTCTTGCAGTGAAAGCAGAAGAAAAAGAAGATGTCGGTCTTGAGTTAAAAGACTTCGAAGTAATGAGAAAAATGCAGTTAAGCGTAAATCCTGAATATTTATATGTGACGGTTGCGTTAGAAAAAGAAATAGATTATACAACAAATGAACTTATTGTAGGATTAGATACTTACGAAAGAAACAACGGAGAATATTTTTATAATAAAGGATATTTTGCAAATAGTTTATCAGGAATGGAATATATAATAAAAATTACCAGTGCGAAAGATGCAGCATTATATGTATGCTCATCATATGCAAGAGGTCAGGAGACAGTATCTTCTACAGAAAGTTATGATGGCAATTGGACAAAGGTAATGGACTTGACATATGGCAACTTCTCAACAAGTACATCACAATTTTTCATAGGAAGTACAAATGTTAGAATTAGAATTCCATGGACAGCATTAAATGTAACTGATCCGTCACAAAGGGTTGTAATTGAACAGAAAACACCGTTTGATGGAATTCAATATAAGACAACAATCACAAATGGATTTATTCCGTCATTATTTGTTGGTAATAGAGAAAGTGGAGATACAGAATATATTTTCCCACTTTCAAAGGATGCAGTTGGATATAAGACTTATAAGTATGAAACTTGGAAAGAGGTGGATTATACGGTTGAGCGAAAAGGTTCATTTGGAACAATCCAAGCTTATCTCAAAAGCTATAATTAACCTTTTCGCTACTTGCCGTTGTATACGACATAATTAAAATAAAGAACGCTTTCGCTGCTTGTCGCTCGTAGCGGTACTGAAACTCCATCACATAGTTTGACTATTAAGCCAAACTATGCGCTGTCGTTTTGTACCGACGGCGCCAAATGCCCTTTATTTTAATTATGTCTATACCAGCGTCAAGCGGAATAAGGTTTTATAGAATTTTGTTGGGTAGATAGCGTCAAGCGGAATAAGGTTTATAGAATTTTGTTGGATAGATAGCGTCAAGCAAAATAAGGTTTTATAGAATTTTGTTGGGTAGATAGCGTCAAGCGGAATAAGGTTTTATAGAATTTTGTTGGGTAGATAGCGTCAAGTGGAATAAGGTTTATAGAATTTTGTTGGATAGATAGCGTCAAGCAAAATAGAGCTTTATAGGATTGTGTTATGAGTATAAGCATGGATGATGTAGTTTAATAAAACCAGGCTATGGTTAAAAGCAGGTAGGATACGCATTCATAGAACTGCGTAGAAAATTAGAGAAACCTGTAAAGCTTACAACTCAGGCGATTAATCGCTAGGGACATCTGTCCGGTTTATTGTTAGACACTTCACCGCTAGAGGAATCTGTTTAATTTATCACTCAGACACTTTACAGCTTGTGAAGCCTGTTTAGCTTATAGTTAGACACTTCACCGCTAGAGGAATCTGTTTAGTTTATCACTCAGACACTTCACAGCTTGTGAAACCTGTTTAGTTTATCGATAGGGCATTTGTCCCCGTCGGTTCAAAACGACAGCGCATAGTTTTGTAAAAAACTATGCGTTGGAGTTTCAGAACCGTTACGAGGGACAAGCAGCGAAAGCGTCCTAGAGATAAAGTAAACAGGGCCCCACAAGCAGCAAAAGCGTCCTAGAGATAAACTAAACAGGGCCCCACAAGCAGCGAAAGCGTCCTAGAGATAAACTAAACAGGGCCCCACAAGCAGCGAAAGCGTCCTAGAGATAAACTAAACAGGGCCCCACAAGTGAAAGTGTAGTGTAGGGCATTAAGAAAAAAGGAGGTGTGAATATGCGCTTTGAACTATTCTTAGTAATGATATTTTTCTTAAGCATATTACTAATATGCGCAGAACTTCTATGGTTGTATTTACTTGCAGACAATCAAGAAGAAAGCAAAGCAAAATTAAATAAAAAAGAAGCAAGATGCAGAAGAATTCTCGAGGCGATAATATGTGCACCAACTCAATCCGCTTGGGAATGCGAAATAAATGAATTAGTAAATCTTGTAGATAAAGATGATAGCTATATGGAGATACTTACAGACGTTTTTATGGAAAGTCTTGAAAAGTATGAAGAAATGAGCGAAAAAGACAAAAAAATAATCGGGAAAATAATAGAAAAAGTAAACCCTATAACTTACTACGAAAATATGATTAAAGAAAATGATGTAGTAAAAAAATGTTATGCATGCCAAAGATTAGCAGCTTTAGGGGCAGCAAATGACATAGAAGGAATAAGAGAATTGCTTAAGAGTCGAAACAGACAGTTAAGATATGCAGCAGGTAATTCACTTGCAGCATTAGGAGATAAAGAGGGAGTTGAAGAATTTATATTAGGTTTTCAGGATGATTATAAATATTCATACAGAGTAATTAATGAAGTTATTGACAGATATACAGGTGATTTGTATGAAATATCAAAGGATTTGATTGAAAAGGGAGATGCGTATTTAAAAGCAACAGTTATAAAAAGTATAGGAAAATATAAGATTAAAGAATTGGTGCCATATGTACTTGAGTGTACAAATGACACTGATATAAATATAAAAATTGCGGCGACGAAAGCAATGTGCTTTTGCGCTGAAAAAGAACATATTTTAACTTTAATAAGATTGTCAAAAGACCAAAACTGGGTAGTTAGGGAATTTGCCGTAAAGGCATTAGGCAATCTTAATACTGATGAGGCTATAGAAGCAGTTAAACAGGCAACTCAGGATGAACAATGGTGGGTTCGACAGACAGCTGCTGAGTCTTTAATTAAAATGGATTATTCTCTTGAACACATTGAAAGTGTAATAAAGGGATACGACAGATACGCAAGTGAAGCAGTGAAATATTCACTGTATAAGGTACTTAACATGGAGGAAAAGAATTGAACATAATAAGAAATTTTATTTTGTTTTTTAACTATTTCTGTATGGGGTATACAATTCTTCTTTCCTGTATTTATATTTTACAGATAATTATTTCATTTATAAAAATCAGGGAAGATGTAAAGATAGGTAAATCATCAGACTTTATGGAATATAAAGATTCCGAGAATCTGCTTCCGATATCTCTAATTATTCCGGCATATAATGAAGAAGATAACATTGTACAAAATGTAAAATCTCTGATGAAACTTAATTATCCTGAATTTGAACTAATAGTCGTAAATGACGGTTCAAAGGATAAAACCCATGATAAAATGATTGAAGCTTTTAAACTTTACCCAATAGAAAGTGCGCATATGAGACCGCTTGAAACAGCAAAGGTCAGAAATGTTTATTACAATGTGGAATATCCAAATCTGATTTACGTTGATAAGGAAAATGGTGGAAAATCAGATGCCTTAAATGCAGGTATAAATGCGTCATCATATCCGCTATTTGCCTGCCTTGATGCAGATTCAAGATTAGAGAGAGATTCTTTGTTGAGGCTTGGAAATGAATTTATTAAGGATACTACAACAGTAGTAGCCGGAGGACTTGTAAGAATTGCAAATGGTGGTGTAATCAAAGATGGAATATTTGAATCTTACAATTTGCCTGAAAAAGCAATAGAAAGATTTCAGACTGTAGAATATTTCAGATCATTTTTAGCAGGAAGAACAAGCTGGGGAGTGACAAATTCAATGCTTATTGTTTCAGGGGCATTTGGTGTGTTCAAAAAACAGGTTGTAATAGATGTGGGTGGATATAAGACAGATACAATTGGTGAAGATATGGAGATTGTAGTCAGAATTCACGAATATATGCTAAGAAACAAGATTAAATATAAAGTCAAATTTGTGGAACAGGCAATTTGCTGGACACAGGGACCGATGAGCTTAAATGACGTAAGAACGCAGAGAAGACGTTGGCAGGTTGGTCTTATGGATACATTACTTCATTACAAGAAATTAATTTTTAATCCTAAATATAAATGGATAGGAATGATGGCAGTGCCATATAATTGGCTTTTTGAATTGTTAGGTGCTGTGGTAGAAGTTTTTGGATATTTTATTATTCCATTTTCACTTATCATGGGAGAACTTAACATATTCTTCTTTGTAATGTATTTTCTCATGGCATCAATGCTTGGAATTATGATTTCTTTTGGCGGACTTATATTGGAACAGTACACAAAAAGAGGCGTAATGTCAGCAAAACAATGCGTACAGCTTGCACTTTATGGTATTTTGGAAAATTTCGGATACCGTCAGGCTATTACAATTTTCAGAGTAGAAGGAATGATTAAATATAAAAAGCTTAAAAACAGATGGGGTTCAATAAAGCGTAAAACAGTAGGGGATTAATGGAAAGGATGGCATATGAAAAAAGTAATAATTTCCGTTATTTCAACATTGCTTGTACTGGCTTTTATGGTGCAAATGGGCTGGCTGCAGGTGATAGGAATTAACAGATTTTCATTTGAAAAAAGTGACAATACACAGAATAAATTAGATTTTGAATGTGCAAGTGAAAATAATATAAACTATAGCTTTAGAACACAGGGAGATTATTTTTATCATTACGAAGATAATGAATGGAAAAAGATATTTATTACAGGAGTAAATATAGGTGCTACTGAACCGGGACTTTTCCCGGGAGACTTGACAATATCATATGACACGTATTTAAGATGGTTTAAATATATAAAAGAGATGAATGCAAATGTAATACGTGTTTATACAGCACTTAGTCCTGATTTTTACAGAGCATTATATGATTACAATATTGATAATGATGATCCGTTATATCTGATTCAGGGTGTGTGGATGGACGAAGAAGATATTGAAACATATGGTGATGTTTATGCGGAAAATGAAAAAATAAAAACAGAATTTACAAAAGATGCGTTAAATATGGTGGATATAATTCATGGAAATATCACTTTGCCTGAACGTTCAGGATATGCTTCGGGCACATATACTGCTGATGTTTCAAGATGGCTTGCAGGATGGCTTATTGGTATAGAATGGGACCCTAAATTAGTCGAAAATACAAATGTTTCAAATCCGGATAACATAAACTATGACGGAGATTATTTGTACACACAGGGAGCCTCAACATTTGAAGCATTTCTTTGTGAGGTTGGAGATAAAGTAATTGAAAGAGAAACAAAAGAGTATAAATGGCAGGCACCTGTAGCTTTTTCAAACTGGGTTACAACTGACCCTCTTACTCATGAAGATGAGCCACATCCGGATGAAGATTCAGTAACAGTAAATTTTGAAAATGTAAAATATAAGAACACATTTTTATCTAAAATGTATCTTTCATATCATATTTATCCATATTATCCGGATTCTTTGAATTATCAGAGAGATTATTTGGCATACCGCGATGACAGTGGAAAAGTAAATACTTATGAAGCTTATTTAAAAGATTTAAAATCTGTACATTCGATGCCTATTTTAGTTGCTGAATTTGGTGTGCCTACTTCAAGAGGCATGGGGCATGAAAGTGTTATGGGATATAATCAGGGACAAATAGATGAAACAAAACAGGGTGATATTTTAATAGATTTATTTGACTCTATTTACAAATGTAATTATGCCGGAGGTCTGGTGTTTACATGGCAGGATGAATGGTTTAAAAGAACATGGAATAATGTTAATTTTGACATTGCAGATGAAAGACCTTTCTGGTCAAATCCTCAGACAACAGAACAGTGCTTTGGTTTAATGACATTTGACCCGGGAACAGATAACTGCATAAGTTATGTTGATGGTGATGTATCAGAATGGGGTAATGGTACTCCTATAGTTGAAAACAGCTTAGGGAAATTGTATATGAAGAGTGATGAAAAGTATGTATATTTTATGGTGGATACATCGGATTACAATTTCAATTCAGATACATTATATATACCGATAGATATAAAAAATAATCAGGGAAATGATAGTTATGCTGATGCAGGTATTACATTTGATAAGCAGGCTGATTTCGTGATTTCAATTAATGGGAAAGATAACAGCAGAATTGTTTGTGATCAGTATTATGATGCATTCACATATCAGTATGGAGTGCAATATGGAATGATTGATGTTACTGATGATTTGCAACAGAAAAATACAGGAAAATTTATTCCAATGAATATGTGTTATGGATATGAATTAGAAATTCCAACAACGAAAGAAAAAGTAGGCTTTAAATCATTTGAAACAGGAAAGCTTACCTATGGCAATGCAAATCCTACATCAGATGATTACCAGTCGTTAGCAGATTTTATTTATAAAGATGGAAAATTAGAGATAAAAATTCCGTGGCAGTTATTAAATGTCATGGACCCTTCATCAAAGAAAATAATGGATGATTTTTATACGGCACAAAGTATTACACCAACAGATTTGAATGGCATAACAGTAGGACTTGGAAAATCAGGCAACATAGAATTGACAGGAACTTATGATTATCAGTCATGGACAACACCAACTTTCCACGAACGATTAAAACCGGCATACTATGTGCTTCAGAAAAATTTGAAAAAATATAATGACTAGGTGTTAAGTATATAAGTAAGAAAGGAAATATAATTAAAGTTATATTGATTATATGGTATTTGAATGAAAAAAATAGTATCAATAATGTTGATATTTGCAATGATGACAGTTACGGTTTCCTGCTCAAAAAATGATAATAAAAGTGAGAAAAATATAGTCCCTGATAAAGAAACAGCAATTGAAAATGTTGACACGAACGGCAACAACATAGAGTTTGTAGCGCAGGGAGACTATTTTTATCACAATGATAATAAGAAATGGAACAGAGTGATTCTTAAGGGTGTAAATATGGGACTAACTCTGGCTACTACTAATTTAAACAATCCGGATGTAAGTTATGAAACTTATATGGAATGGTTTGAACAGATAAGTGAAATGAATGCAAATACAGTGAAAGTATTTACAATAATGAATCCGGATTTTTATCAGGCATTTTACGATTACAACAAAAAAGCAGAAAGCCCGTTATATCTTATTCAGGGAATATGGTTTAATGAAGATTATCTGTACGATGTGGCAGATGCACTGGATGCTGATAACATAGTAGCAGATGCTTTTGAGAGAAATATAACTGAAACAATAGATATAATACATGGAAATAGTGATTATACTTCGTATGGAAATATTAAAAATGCAGTATATCATAATGATATATCAAAATATGTTGCAGGATATATTTTAGGACTTGAATGGCCGGCAGAATTTGTTCAGAATACAAATTCCCACACGGATAGGAAAGCGTATTTTGGAGAGTATTTGGAAAATACAAATGATGCTACACCATTTGAAAGTTTTCTATGTGAAATGGGAGACAAACTTATAAGTTACGAAACACAAAGCTATAAAATGCAGATACCTGTAGCGTTTCTTAACTGGCAGACAACAGATACACTAAAACATAGCAATGAGCCGTTTGAGGAAGAAGACAGCGTATCGGTTAACACTGAAAATATTAAGTCAAATGAATCATATAAAGCAGGTTTATTTGCAGCGCTTGACATATATCCGTATTATCCGGAATTTATGAATCATCAAAAAGAATATGTTGATTATAAAGATTCAAATGGACAAAGTAATCCGTATGAAGCTTATTTGATTGATTTGAAAAAAGAATATACAGTACCTGTTATGGTAGCTGAAGTGGGGCTTCCAACCTCAAGAGGAGTTGCTCATGAAAGTGTAGTAGGATACAATCAGGGCGGACTTATAGAAAAGCAGCAGGGAGAATATCTGACTAATCTATTGACTTCAATTTATAAATCAGGTTATGCCGGAAGTATGATTTTTTCATGGCAGGAAGAATGGTTTAAGCAAACATGGAACACAGTGAAATATGCACCTGAAAACCCTGAATGCCGCACACCAAATGTTATGTCGGCAGAGCAGGGCTATGGAATTGTGGCAGTAGAACCGGGAGAAAATCAGATATGTAAAATAGATGGAAAATTAGATGAATGGTCAGATAGTGAAAATATTATAGACTCTGATGAGTACAAATTATATTCAAAATATGATGAAGGTTATTTGTATTTGGCTGTGCAGTTAAAAAGCAAAACGGATGGAAAAATATATGTTCCTATCTCAACATTGGGTGTAGGAAGCCAGAAAGATAATACAAGAAATATTACATTTGACAAAAATACAGACTTTGTATTAGAAATAGACGAAAATGGTGAAACAAGACTTCTTGCAGATTCGTATTACAGTACTTTTCATTATATTTACGGTTACAGTAAAGGCGTGTTTGATTTTGACAATGATTATTCAGTAAAAAATTCAGGAGAGTATGTCCGTATCCAAATGTTTACTAGTAATGAAATGTATTTGCCTGATGACAATAAAACTATCGAACCACAATTTTATGAGAGTGGATTGTTAAAATCAGGAATTACAGACCCGGACAGTGACAAATTTGATAACACAGCAGACTATTATATTGCAGATAATACAATGGAATTTAGAATACCGTGGTATTTATTAAATGTAATGAACAGTACACAAGGTACCGTAATTAATGACTTCTATAGTGAAGGGAGTATTAATTTTACAGATGTACAAGAAATAAATATAGGTATTGGAAAAACAGGTGATAATATAGAATTAAAATCAATTTCATTTGAAGAAAAACAACAAAGTAGTTATCATACAAGACTGAAAAAGTCATATAAAATACTTAAGAAGTATTTGAAGGAGATTGGATAAGGTTAGTATGAATTAAGTTTTAAATAACAGGAGAGGGTGGCTTTATGGCGATATATGAATTCCCATTATATTTAGTATGTGGTTTAGCCATTTGATTAAGAATGTAATTATGACAATGCCGTTGGGATTCTTAATACCGGCTATAAGTAAAAATAAAGCAATACAGCTTTTGATAAAAATGTAAAAGTTATTTACAAATAAAAATAGTGATAAAAATACAAAATCCTATGTATAATTTATAAAAGATTGTGCATAGGATTTTTGCCAATTGTGAGAAGGTTAAATGCATATAATGTACGAAATAATCATAATGGCAAAATGGTATTTGACTATGAAAAAATTTATTAAGTGTGTAGCGGTAGCAATTATATTTACGGAAGCTTTTTTTGTTGGCGTAGGAATAGGGGTGGTAAAAGACAGAATTGTATCAAAAGAAAGCGTAAGCGTGGCAAATTCAGGAAACTGGGGATTAGGATTTGGTGCTGAAGGAACAAAACCAACAGGAACGGAATCAGCAGATACTCTAAAAGAATATGATGCTTATTATATGGCGCAGAGTGATGAAAAAATATTGTATTTAACATTCGATTGTGGATACGAAAATGGAAATACTCCGGCGATATTAAAGGCATTGAGAAAACACAAAGTACCGGCAACTTTTTTTGTAGTAGGGCATTTCATAAATGAAAACGAAGATTTGATAAAACAAATGGTAAAAGAGGGCCATAACGTAGGAAATCATACATTTAATCATCCGAATGTTATAGGAATGTCAGAAGAACAATTTGGAAAAGAACTTTCAATGGTGTCTGATAAATTTAAAGAAATAACAGGAAAAGAGATGACTAGATTTTATAGGGCTCCTCAGGGAAAATTGAGTTTTGATAATTTGAAAATGGCACAGAAATTAGGATATAAAACATTTTTCTGGAGTCTTGCATATGTAGATTGGAATACGGATGCACAACCTACTAAGGAAGAAGCATTTAGTAAACTATTGACAAGAGTACATCCCGGAGCAATTGTTCTTCTCCATAACACATCATCAACGAATGGAGAAATATTAGATGAATTACTAGAAAAATGGGAAGACATGGGATACAAATTTGGGAAGTTACAGGATATAAAGTAAATTAAAAGATAACAGAGGAGGAAACGACAATGAAAAAAAGATTTTTTATAATGTTGTTTTTATGTATGATGGTTCCGTGTATTCCTATAAATGCAGGAACAGATACTAAATATGATAAAGAATATACAATTGAAAAAGGAAATATGAGATTTGAAGGCTCTATATTAGATAAAAAGAAAAGTTATAAGATTGTTATAGAAAATAAAAAAATTGTTAGTGCAACAAAAAGTAGTGAAAACGTGATTATAAAGGGAAAGAAAAAAGGAAGTACATATGTAACAGTTTATGTTAAACGACAGGGAAAATATAAAAAAGATAAGACGATAAAGGTTACGGTAAAAAATAAAATACCTATGAAAAGACAGTATAAATATGTTATCTGCAACGAAAATGGAGATGAATATGTAAGTCTTGTTAAGTACAAATGTGATAATTCTAAAGTAAATATTCCTGAATTTATTGAAGGAAAAGTAGTGAAAAAAATAGAAAAGAACTGTTTTAGAATATTAGATGAGAAAACAAAGGTTAATCAATATATAACATCAGTAAATATAGGTAATGGAGTAGAAAAAATAGGGGAAAGTGCATTTGGAAAACTATATAGGTTAAAAGAAGTAACTTTACCGAACCGATTAAAAGATATGGAAGGAAGCTCTTTTATCGAAGATTCAAATTTAGAAAAAGTAAACAATATTGAGTTTATTTATAATTTGGGGTATGTTCCTCTATATACTTTTTGGAGATGTAGCAGTTTTTCACAAAGTATAATTATTCCGTCATACGTAAAAGAAATAGAAGATGGAGCTTTTTGCGGAACCGGAGTTAGTAATTTAGAAATAAAAGAAGGAACAGAAAAAATAGGATCACATGCTTTTGCCCAAATGAAATTAAATGTTGTGGTCTTACCTAAAAGTGTTAAAGAAATAGGAAGTGTGGCGTTTGCAGGTAATCCAATCGATACGGTAGTAATCAAATCTAAAGATACAAAATATGATGACATGACTTTTAGAAGCACAAAAATTGGTTTGCCAAATATATATGAAATATGGAAAATACCAACAGACTAATCGTTGTTCATAATGGAATAATGTGGTATATTTTAATAGCCGATAACCTAATGAAGGGACAATGTATATTTAGGAGGAGATATAATGAATAAACCAATATTGAACATAGTAATACCATGTTATAATGAGGAAGAGGTTTTACCAATTACAAGTAAACTTTTCTTAGATAAAATATATGAACTTATTAAAATTGGATATATTGATGATAAAAGCAGAGTGTTATTTGTAAATGATGGAAGTAAAGATAAGACTTGGGATATAATAAAGCAATTATCAAAGGAAGATGAACATTATCAGGGAATTTGCCAGAGCAGAAACAGGGGACATCAGAATGCAGTATTGGCCGGAATGATGTATTCTATTGATAAGTGCGATATGATTATATCAATTGACTGCGATGGACAGGATGATATAAATGCAATGAATGCAATGATAGAAGAATATCAGAATGGTTGCGAGATTGTATATGGCGTCAGAAGTAAGAGAGATACAGATACAATATTTAAGAGAGCAACTGCACAGGGGTTTTATAAGTTTCTTAAATGGATGGGCGTAGAAACGGTATATAATCATGCTGACTACAGACTTGTTTCAAATAGAGTTCTTAAAGAATTTAAGAATTTTAAAGAGGTAAATATTTTTCTAAGAGGAATGTTCCCATTAGTAGGGTTTAAAAGTACAAGTGTATTTTATGAAAGAAATGAAAGAATTGCAGGAGACAGTCATTATCCGTTATCAAAGATGTTGGCATTAGCGATTGATGGAATAACAAGTCTTTCAATTAAGCCAATCAGATTAATAACGTCGCTTGGAATGTTCGTTTCAATAATAAGTTTTATTGGAGTAATATGGACGTTGATTGTACATTTCATAGGTAATGGCGTTGCAGGATGGGCAAGTATGACAAGCATAATATGTTTTTTAGGTGGTGTACAGCTTATAAGTGTGGGAATTCTTGGCGAATATATAGGAAAGATATATATGGAAGTTAAGGCAAGACCAAGATATATAATTAGTGAGACAACAGAAGAAGATAAATGATGAAATAACAACCTTTTTGTCTAAGGGAAGGAGAAAATGTAACAATATACAGATTCTCAATATAAATTCTCTATGACAGGAAGGTTGTTATAATTTTGTCACTATGATATAATTGTAGGCGATTTTATCGTGGATATTATTACTCAAATTTAGGAGAGTTATATGTTAAATAATGAAAAAATAAGCATAATGACAAAATTAGCATTATATGAACAGAAGAATGCTAAATCAGAGATAAAATATAGTAAATATTATAGAAGCGACTATTTGGCAATTAAGATGATTAAATCATTTGTTGCCGTAACGATTGCCTATGCACTGATGTTGGCTTTATGGCTTATGTTTAGTGCTGATGCATTTATTGGAAGATTAAAGACAACGAATTCATTTATGGCAGTAGTGATTTTAATTGTAATGTTTTATATTTTAATTACGGTTGTATATATGATATTTACATATATTTATTATTCAAAGAAATTTTCTGCCATTAGAGAGAATCTTAATAAATATAATGGAGAATTAAAAGTATTACATAAGATTCAGGAAGAAGAATATGACGCTATTATAAATAGCATGGAAGAGAGAGGTGAGGAATAGTGACAGGTTTTTTAGTTTTAAAGGATAAGATAGTAAATTTTTATAATGAACACGGAGCTTTGGTAAGACCTGTTATTAAGTTCTTAGTTACATTTGTTGCCTTTACTCTTATAAATAGTCATATAGGATATTTAGAGATACTAGATAACCAGCTTATGTTGTTAGTGGCAGCAATAGTACTTTCATTTGTACCATGGTCATTAATTGTAGTTGTATTTTCAGGTATGGTGATTGTTAATTTGTATGCTTTGACGTTAGAAATTGCAGCGGTAGTATTGGTATTAATGATAATAATGTTCTTATTATTTTTTAGATTTTCATCAAGAGATGGGATATTTATATTACTTATACCTATAGCATTCTACCTGAGAGTTCCATATGTCATACCTATTGTGGCAGGATTAATGTGTTCGCCTGCATCAATAGTATCAGTATCATTTGGAACAATAGTTTATTATATTTTAAATGTAGTTGAAACAAATGAAACAGCGATAAGTAATATATCGTCCGATAAAGCTTCTACAGCAGGAATCGGAACAGTAGTTTCCATGATAACAGGAAATAAAGAAATGATATTAACTGTTGTTGTTTTTGCTATAGTATTATTAATTGTTTATGCGATTAGAAGAAAGTCAATTGACCACGCTTGGATGAAAGCAATATTAATAGGTGTAACAGTTGAATTTGTAGCGTTACTTGTAGGAAGTTTAATATTAAACACAAAAGTTTCAATATTATGGCTTGTTATAGGAACAGCCTTGTCATTGGTAATCGCAGTTATTTTACAATTCTTTGTATTTTCTGTGGATTATACAAGAGTTGAACATACACAGTTTGAAGATGATGAGTATTATTATTACGTAAAAGCAGTTCCTAAGCTTAATGTTGCGGAACCGGAGATGAATGTAAAACGTATTAATGCCCAAAGACAACACAATAAAAATAAAATTAAGAAAAAGAGCAATAAAAATTAACATTTGTACGTTAATGTAATGAGAGAGGAGTGATAAAATGAGCATATTAAAAGAATATTTAGGAATTTTTTCTGACAAATATTTGACAATGCCTAAGATTTATGCAAGTGATATTGTGGAAATATTTATTATTGCTGTTCTTGTATATTACATTATGATATGGTTCCAAAGAAGCAGGGCATGGACTTTGTTTAAGGGAATTATAGTTATTGTACTGTTTATGTTTGCGGCAGTACTGTTTAACCTTACGACCATATTATGGATAGCAGATAAGACGTTAAGTGTTGGAATTATAGCAATTATAATCATTTTCCAGCCTGAACTTAGAAAGGCATTAGAGGAATTAGGTAAGAAAAATGTCATTTCCAGATATTTTAAATTTGGAAGTAATACAGGCGGTGATAGATTTAGTGACAGATCAATTGAAGAAATTGTGAGAGCTACAGTCGACCTTGCTAAAGTAAAAACAGGAGCCTTAATTGTAATTGCAAAAGAGCAGGATTTGACTGAATACGAGGAAACAGGAATAAGACTTGATGCAGATATAAGCAGACAGTTGTTCATTAATATATTTGAAAAGAATACTCCGCTTCATGATGGAGCAGTAATTATTGATGGTGATAAAATCACAGCAGCTACTTGTTATCTGCCTTTGTCAAACAGCACATCTTTGAGTAAAGATTTAGGTACAAGACACAGAGCCGGAGTTGGTATCAGTGAAGTATCTGACAGTGTTGTTGTAATTGTATCTGAAGAAACAGGAAGTATTTCTATTGCAAGAGATGGAAAACTTATTCGATATGCAGATGCAGCAACTTTGAAAAATGAACTTAAAAAAGTTCAGGCGAAGGAAGAAGTAAAGAGCAAAAAGAAGAAAGGGTGGAGGCGCAATGAAGTCAGTGACGAAAAAACTGAGAGAATCAATAACAAATAATATTATGTTAAAAATTGCGGCTGTTTTTATCGCGGCACTTATATGGCTTGCCGTTGTAAACTTAAGTGACCCGACTAAAACAATAACAATATATGGAATCCCAATAAATTTGACAGATGAGGAAGCCATTACAGACCAGAATAAAGTATATAAAGTTGACCAGAGATTAACATTAAATGTTACTATAACCGGAAAGAGATCCGTAATTTCAGAGTTGAGTTCAGATGATTTTACGGCTGTTGCACCATTAGATGAAATTTCAGTTGCCAATTCAGTTCAGGTAGAAGTTTCAGCTAATAAGAAAAATGTAGAAAATAAGATTTCAATTGTTAATCAGTCAGTAAAGGCAGTTTCAGTAGATGTTGAAGATTTAGTGGACGAGCAGTATCCTGTGGAAGTAGAAATTACAGGAGAACTTGCAAAGGGATATTATTTAGGAGGGTATAGCAACTCAAGAAATAATATTATTGTAACGGCACCGGAATCAGTACAGCATAAGATTGACAAAGCAAAAGTTATTGTAGATGTTTCTAATGCAAGCCAGAGTTTTGAAGAAAAATATAAAATTAAATTATATGATGAAAATGGAAATACAATTAAAAACACTAATGTAACTAAGAACTATAATAAGACAAAAGTAAGTATTGAAGTATTAAAGGGAAATACAATTCCTGTAGATGTTGAATATAGTGGTAAACCGGCAAAGGGATATGAAGTTACAGGGGTAGAATTTGAACCACAAAAAGTTACGCTTGTTGGTAAGCACAGTCTGATAGATTCACTAGAATCAATCAAAGTTCCGAAAGAGGATATCTCTGTTGATGGAGCAAAAGATACGGTTAACGTCGAAGTAAATCTTAATAAGTATTTACCGGATGGTGTAAGTGTGTCAGATTCGGCAAATGCTATTGCAACAATAACAGTTAAAGTTGAAAAGTTGGAAACAAAAAAATTTCAAATAAACAAAAGTGACATATCATTACAGAATATTGAAAGCGGATATATTGCAGAAATTTCCAGTGACTCAATTAGTGTATCGCTTACAGGGCTTAAGTCTGAACTTGATAAAGTTACACCAGATGATATTAAAGCAGTTGTAAATTTAAAAGGTATTAATTCAAATAAAACAGTTGATGTTTCTTTGACGGTACCTAATAATACAACATTAAAGAACAAAGTGTCTGTAAAGGTAAAAGTTACGAAGAAGTAAATGGAGGACTTGATTATGAGTACTATATTAGTAACCGGAGGAGCAGGATTTATTGGAAGTCATACATGTGTTGAATTATTAAATTCAGGATATGATGTAGTTGTTTTAGATAATTTGTCTAACTCATCAGAAGAATCCTTAAGAAGAGTTCAGAAGATTACAGGAAAAAGCCTGAAATTTTATGAAGGAGATATTGCTGACAAAGAATTAGTAGGTAAGATTTTAGATGAAAATAAGATTTTTGCAGTAATTCATTTTGCAGGATTAAAGGCAGTAGGAGAATCTGTTGCAAAACCATTAGAATATTACAGAAATAATATTTCAGGTACATTAGATATGTGCGATGTGATGAGAAACAAAGGGGTAAAGAATATTGTATTCAGTTCATCAGCTACAGTATACGGTGACCCGGCTACAGTACCTATTACTGAAGATTTCCCACTTTCAGCAACAAATCCATACGGAAGAACAAAACTTATGCAGGAAGAAATCTTTAGAGATTTCTATGTCGCTGATAAAGAATGGAACATTCTTTTATTAAGATATTTCAATCCAATTGGAGCACATAAGAGTGGAGAAATTGGAGAGGATCCTAACGGAATTCCAAACAACCTTATGCCATACATTGCAAAGGTGGCAACAGGTCAGCTTCCAAAGGTAAACGTATTTGGCAATGATTATCCTACAAAAGATGGTACGGGCGTAAGAGATTATATTCATGTAGTTGATTTGGCAAAGGGACATGTAAAGGCAATTCAGAAATTAGAAAAATGTCCTGATATAGGTGTTAAGGCATATAATTTAGGAACAGGAATCGGATATAGTGTATTAGATGTTATTGAGAACTTCAGCAAGGCCTGTGGAAAACAGATTCCTTACGAAATAACAGAAAGAAGACCTGGAGATATTGCAGAATGTTATGCAAATGCATCCCTTGCAAAAGAAGAGTTAGGCTGGGAAGCAGAATATGGAATCAAGGAAATGTGTGAAGATACATGGAATTGGCAAAAGAAAAACCCTAATGGATATAAGGGAGTATAATATTGGAGAATACAAATGAGTTCAAAAAATAAAACAAAGCAGCAGAAGTTAAGGTCTTTATCAAGATTAAAGAAGGTCCTGATATTTTTTGAAGTACTGTTTGCAGTATGTGTTATTTTAATGGGCACGGTAATGTTTGTGCCAGCTGTAAAAGGAGCAATTGTTGAAGGACTTACAAAAACACCGGTAGGACAAAATATAATAAAATTGTTCGGAAGCAAATCTTATGATAAAAGTGTATTTGATGGTGATTTTAACAAGAATCAAGTAGAAACAAATAATCTTCAATACAATTATTCTGAAGAATATACTAATTTTATTTTATTTGGAATTGATTCACGAACAAGTCAGTTTGATGAGGGTACAAACAGTGATTCAATGGTAATTGTAAGTGTTCACAATACTACAGGTGAAGTAAAGATGGTGTCTATTTATAGAGATACATTTTTGAGAATATATAATAGCGATGGAACATATAAATATTTCAAAGTAAATTCAGCATATTCAGTTGGTGGTGCTGAAGGAGCTATTAATACTTTAAATAAAAATTTGGATTTACAGCTTACAGATTACGTTACTGTTAATTTTGCTGGTGTAGCAAAGATAATAGATACTCTTGGTGGAATTAAAGTTAATCTTACAGATGATGAGGTTAATCAGCTTAATCATCATATGAAGAGTACAATCAGTACTACAGGAGAATATGCAAAGCCTATAGCCAAAAGTGGAAAGAACATAAAGCTGAATGGTATTCAGGCCACTACATATTGTAGAATCCGTAAGGCAACATTTTATGATCCGGACACTGGTAAAGCCATAAGGGATGACTTTGGAAGAGCTGCACGTCAGCGTTCTGTTATTATGAAATTAGTAGACAGAGCTAAAAAAGCAAGTGTAAGTGAACTTCAGCAGATGATAAACACTGTTTTAGATGGAAATACAAAGAAAGAAAAGATAATTTCTACAAGTTTTGATTTTGATCAGATAGTAGGAATGTTACCAATCATTTTTGACTTTTCATTGAGTGGAAGTGAAGGATTCCCATCAGAACTTACAACAGGAACAATAGATAATACAAGTTATGTTTTACCGCAGGGGTTAAGCCAGAATGTAACAGCATTGCATGAATTCCTTTATGGAGAAGAAAATTATCAGCCAACTTCAACTGTTGAAGAAATAGATAGTAGTATTGTCAGCCAGACAGGTGTTTCTTCAGGTTCTACAGGTTATAATCCTACAGAGATGGGTGGAACAAATACAGATGAAGAGGGATCGCAGACAGAAGAGTATTATGATTACGATGATGGTGGCGATACAGAATTTCATTAAAGAAATATAAAAAATAGCTGAGAAGTATTTTAGAGAGCAAATGTGTAACTATTTACTTTTCGGCTATTTTTATGAGTAGGCTTATGTGGCTTAGACTTTTAGACTTTGGTATCAAAAATTGTTGCGATTTCAAAACTTTTTAACAAAGGGAACACAAAAACATCACAAATTAAAACTAAACTGTTACTTGTAATAAAAATAGACGTTACAAAGAATGTGTACAGAAAGGGGAAAGCAATATGTACGATGAAGAAAATAGTGTTAACAGCAACCAGACAGAGGAAACTGTAAACGATAATCAAAATAGTAACAATGAAACAAATGGTAACGTAAACGGAAATAGTGAACAAAGTGGCTCATATTATAATAGTGGCAACACAAACAACAATGGTCAGGGTTCATATTACAATAGTGGAAATAATTCATATTATAATCAAAGTAATAATTCGAACAACGGATATGATAATTCAAATTCAGGATATAACAATTACAATAATGGTTATAATAACTATAATGATAACAACAAAAAGCCAAAAAAGAATAAGACTGCAATTTTAATTTCATGTATAGCAGGTGTGGTTGTTGTTTTAGCTGTAGGAGTTTCGTTAATAACAGGTTCTATTGCTGGAAAAGGTAATAATACAAATAACATTTTATCATCAGATAACAGCAGCAAAAAGACAACAACAGCAGATAATAAAGATATTCCTAGTGTCGGCTCAACAGATGTTATTGAAGATACAAATTCAGGCTCAGATGGAAAAGTTGTAATAACAGATGTATCTGATGTTGTTTCAGACGTTATGAATTCAGTTGTAGCTATTACAAATACTACATTAGTTCAATCAAATTATTATGATAATTTTAGTTATTTCTATGGTTATGGTTTTGGAAATAATGATGGAAATAACAATGGACAGTCATATGAAGAACAGTCAGCAGGTTCAGGAATTATCGTAGAACAGACAGACACAGAATTGCTTGTAGTTACAAATAACCACGTAGTAGAGGGCGCAGATTCATTATCAATTCAGTTTGTAGATGGTGAATCAGTTGAAGGTAGTGTAAAAGGTACAGATACAAAGGCAGATGTTGCTGTAGTAGCAATTAAATTATCAGATATTAAGGAATCAACTTTAAAAACAATTAAGAAAGCAACACTTGGGAATTCAGATGAAGTAACAGTAGGTGAAGGTGTAATTGCAATTGGTAATGCATTAGGATATGGTCAGTCAGTTACATCAGGAATTATTAGTGCAAAAGATAGAGAAGTAACATTTGATAATAACAATACAATGAAATTACTTCAGACAGATGCGGCAATTAATGGTGGTAACAGTGGTGGAGCTTTAATTAATGCAAAAGGTGAAGTAATCGGAATTAACGTAGCTAAATATTCATCAAGTTCTACATCTTCATCAGCAAGCGTAGAAGGAATGGGATTTGCAATTCCAATTTCATCAGTAACAGATATTATTAATAATTTGGAACAGAGAGAAACAAGATCAAAGGTTTCATCAGATGAAAAAGGATATCTTGGAATCCAGGGATATAGTGTAACATCGGATGCAGTAGAACAGTATTCAATGCCGGAAGGTGTTTATGTATACGCAGTAACAGACGGTGCGGCAGCAGCAAAAGCCGGAATCGTAGCAACAGATGTAATCGTAGGATTTGACGGTCAGACAGTAAATTCAATGGATGATTTACAGAGTATATTGGAATACTATAAAGCTGGAGAAACAGTTACTGTAAAAGTCGCATACAGAGACGGAAGAGATTATAAAGAAAAAGATGTAAGCTTAACATTAAGTTCTTCAAGCGAAGCAGGAGCAAATGAACAGACAACAAAATAATATATAGACTATAAAGAGTGAATAAGAAGCCTATAGATTTGTTTTAAAACAATTCTATGGGCTTTTTGGTGTCGTTTATTCAAAGAAATTGCCATAGCATATGGTTTTGTGATAATATGTTACAAGATTTAAAAGAATCAGATATATAATGCCTGAGTCAAAAGGGCTAACCCCACATGAACTTGCTCATAAGTGGGTGAAAGACCTTAGGACCCGCGCCAATATGAGCAAAAAGCGGGAAGACTATCCCACGATATGCGAATGTTGGGTAGAATCAAAGTTGGGGTGCCCCTGAAATTATATAAAGTACTATGGTGATAACTGAAAGGAAAACAGCATGGATAAAGAATTTGAAACAAAAGAAGATATGAATATAAAAGAAAACAAAGAAATCATTAATGATAAAGAAACGACAGATGAATCATTAGACAATACTAATGAAACAAAAAAAGACTATATAAAAAAAGAAGACACAACTTCAACAGACAAAGATGATAATGAAGATGAATATGAAAAAATTTGTTATGTCTGCAGAAGACCTGAGAGCCGTGCAGGAAAGATGGTATCAATGCCGGGAAACATATATGTATGTACAGATTGTTTGCAGAGAAGTTTTGATACAATGAATGATGGATTAGCAGGATTCCCGGGATTTGGCGGATTAAATGGGATGAATGTGAACATAAGTGAAGAGGATTTGGAAAAATTATTAAAAATGCCTAATGTAAGAATGGTTACAAGTGATGATTTTAATAGAGAAATTCCAAAAAATCAGAAATTAAAGAAAAAGAAAAAAACAGAAGAAAAAGAAGTTAAGACTATAGATTTGGCAAATTTGCCTGCTCCACATAAAATTAAAGAGCAGTTAGACGAATATGTGGTAGGTCAGGACTATGCTAAAAAAGTAATGTCAGTAGGTGTTTATAATCACTATAAGAGAGTTGCTAACACGATACAGGATGATGTTGAAATTGAAAAGTCAAACATGCTTATGATAGGACCTACAGGTTGTGGTAAAACATTTCTTGTAAAGACATTGGCAAAAATATTAGATGTGCCTTTGGCAATCGCAGATGCAACATCATTAACTGAGGCAGGATATATTGGTGATGATATAGAAAGTGTACTTTCTAAATTGTTGGCAGCAGCAGATAATGATGTAGAAAGAGCTGAGACAGGAATTGTATTTATTGATGAAATTGACAAATTAGCAAAGAAACAGAATTCAACAAATAGAGATGTAAGCGGAGAATCTGTTCAGCAGGGATTGTTAAAATTGCTAGAAGGCAGTGAAGTTGAGGTGCCGGTTGGAGCAACAAGTAAAAATGCAATGGTGCCTTTAGCAACAGTAAACACAAAGAATATATTATTTATATGTGGCGGTGCATTTCCGGGATTGGAAGATATTATTAAGGAACGTCTTAACAAGCAGGCAACAATAGGTTTTATGTCTGATTTGAAAGACAAATATGATAAAGATGCTAAAATATTATCTAAAGTAATAAATGAAGATTTGAGAAAATTTGGTATGATACCGGAATTCATTGGACGTCTTCCAATAATATTTACATTGGAAGGTTTGACAGAAGAAATGCTTGTAAAAATACTTACAGAGCCCAAAAATGCTATAATTAAACAGTACAAAAAGTTGCTGGCTATAGATGAAGTAGATTTAAGATTTACAGAAGATGCATTAAAAGAAATAGCTGCAAGAGCGATAAATAAAAATACAGGAGCAAGAGCTTTGCGGTCTATTATTGAGGACTTCATGCTAGACATTATGTACGAAATTCCAAAAGATGATAATATTGGAACAGTTACTGTGACAAAGGAATGCATAGAAAAGAAAGGTGCTCCTATAATCAGATTCAGAGGACAGGAATTACTTGAACAAAATGATTAGATTTTAGTCTGACTAATGATAAAGTCGTTTTATTAACGAACGAATTACCTAAATGATAAATTTATAGGCATAATATTAAAATGATTTATTTTATTAAGTTTATTTTAATAATTATGCAATAAAAATAAATGTTTGATAGTTTATTATATGATGGGTAGGATTGTGAGAGTGTAAATTTAGAACAATCTGCAACCCATATGTTAATATAAGCAAAACATAGGGACATGAGAGGAAAACGGTAGGAGATGTTATTGTGAAAAATATATATTCTGTTTTTAAAAACATAATAAATGGTCAGGATAGCTTAGAATGGGCGTTAGATTTAAATGATGATGATTTAAATGACAAAGAAAATGAAAGAAAAGAAGAAGTATTTAAAGTAATTAAATCAGACATAGAAAAACTTCCTAACAGGGGAATAAAAGGGAAACCATTAGTTTCCATAATAATTGTCAATAGAGAAACTGAAAAACTTGAAGAGCTAATAGAATCTTTGCAAAAATGCAAATTTTATGACAATTATGAAATTATTATCGTTGATGCATTATCAGATGGACATTTGACAGAATGTGTTGAAAAATGGAAAAAGAAAATGGCCTTAACAGTTGTTAATAATAAAAAGAAAATAACAACTTCTATGATGAATAATGCCGGCGTAAAGAAAGCAAAGGGTGAATACTTTGTATTTCTTGATAATAATGTAATTGTTTCAGACAGATGGCTAGATGAATTGCTATATGCTTATCAGAATTTACCGCAGGCAGGTATTGTGTCGGGAAGATTAATATATCCTGCAATGCCAAAAGATAATAAAAATAGTGGCAATAGTTTCTGTATTCAAAGTACAGGAATAGAAATTAAAGGCTCAATTTTTGAAGATGCATATTTTATGCAACCATTTGATGTGGATAATAAAAAAGAAATATGTGAAGCGGATAAAGAAATAAAAGAGAGAGCAGCAGTGTCAGGGGCGATGATGTTAGTGAGCAGAGAAGTGTTCAATGAAATCGGACCTTTTGACAGAAAATATAATTTAGGCTACGAAAGTACAGATTTATGCCTTCATGGATTTTACAAAGGGTATAAGAATTATTATATTCCTACATCTAATGCTTTTTTCTGTGATACGGAAAATAAGTTGTATGATGATGAAACAAAGGACTTAAAGCGTATAAGAAAGAATGTAAAGGTATTTAAATGCGTATGGCAGAGCTATTTGCTAAGACAGGTTATTAAGGATAAAATAGAAGAAAATAATATTTTTACAAAAAATCCATTAAAGATTACAATAATAGAACCTGAAAATGATGAAAAGTGTAGAGATTTAGGCGAATCATTAAGTGATAAAGGTTATGATGTAGAATATTTAGAAGCAGAGAAATTACCTCATGCAGTAGGAATCTATACTGATGTCATTGTAGATGGAACAAATAATACAGAGAGCTCTGATTATACAGATACAAGAGATAGTGTTATAATAGTTCCTATAGAAAAATTTGATAAATTAGATGTTGATAAATTTAAGGATTTAGTATATGAAATTAATGATTATGTTGATCCAAAGGGAATAGACATATGTGGATCAATGCCAAATACAGAAGCGATTTATAATTGGGGAGATTATCATTATGCATTAGCACTTGCTAAATCTTTAGAGAAACTCGGTTATCATTGCACTGTTAAGACAAGAGATGAATGGTATGAGAGAAGTCGTAATGCGTATTCAATTGTTCTTAGAGGAAAATATGCATGCTATCCTAAGATAGAACAGAAGTATTCAATTATGTGGAATATTTCACACCCTGACAGAGTAAAAGTAGAAGAGTATAATTGTTTTGATATGGTTTATGCAGCTTCTGATGTAATTGAAAAACAGTTAAAGGAAAAAATAAAAGTTCCGGTAAAAACACTTATGCAGTGTACTGATCCGGAAGTTATGACTAATGTTAATGAAGAGGCAGAAAAGAAATACGAGCTTTTATTTGTTGGAAATTCAAGAAATGTATTTAGAACAATACTTAAAGATTTACTTCCTACAGAACATAAACTTACAGTTTATGGAGATGGATGGGATGAATTTCCTGTTAAAGATTATGTAGAAGCGAAGTATATGCCAAATGAGCAGGTTGGACAGGCTTATCACGATGCAAAAATATTATTAAATGACCATTGGGATGACATGAAGGATAATGGTATAATATCTAATCGTATATTTGATGCATTGGCAGCAGGGGCATTTATAATTAGTGATGATATGCCACAACTTCATAAATACTTTGAAGGTTGTCTGGTGACTTATAGAGACAGGGAAGATTTGAAAAATAAGATTGATTATTATTTGACTCATGAAGATGAGAGAAAAGAAATTGTAGGGAAAGGTAAAAAGATTGTATTAAGAAATCATACATTTGATGCGAGAGCAAAAGAAATCAGTTATGATTTGGAAAATAAAAAGGAGTAGGATTTTGAGTAAAATAGCAATAGCCGGAACAGGATATGTAGGATTATCAAATGCAGTTTTGTTAGCACAACATAATGACGTAGTGGCTGTAGATGTGATTGAAGAAAAAGTTAATATGATTAATAATAAGAAATCACCTATTGTAGATAAAGAAATTCAGGAATTCCTTACAGAAAAGAAATTAAATTTAAAAGCTACACTAGATGGTGAAAACGCTTATAAAGATGCTGAATTTGTCATTGTGTCAACACCTACAAATTATGACCCGGATAAAAATTATTTTGATACTTCATCAGTTGAACAGGTAATTGAACTCGTTCTTAAAGTAAATAAAGATGCTATAATTGTAATTAAATCAACAGTGCCTGTAGGATATACAGAGAGTGTCAGAAAAAAATATGATACGGAAAATATAATTTTTTCACCGGAATTTTTGCGTGAAGGAAGAGCATTATATGACAATTTGTATCCTTCAAGAATAATAGTTGGTGCACCTGATGATAATGAAAAAATAAAACAAGCTGCACACACATTTGCAAAACTTCTTGTGGAAGGAGCATTAAAGGAAAATATAGACGTTTTGTTTACAAAACCTACAGAAGCAGAGGCTGTTAAATTATTTGCTAACACATATTTAGCACTTAGAGTATCATTCTTTAATGAACTTGATACTTATGCTGAGATTAGGGGACTTGACACAAAACAAATTATAGAGGGAATCGGACTTGACCCAAGAATCGGAAATTATTATAACAATCCGTCATTTGGATATGGTGGATATTGTCTGCCAAAAGATACAAAACAGCTTTTGGCAAATTATGAGAATGTCCCTAATAACATTATTGGAGCAATAGTAGAAGCAAATAACACAAGGAAAGATTTTATTGCAGAACAAATACTTAAAAAAGCAGGATTTCCACAGAACCAGAATGGCGTTGTAGGAATTTACAGGTTGACAATGAAAGCAAATTCTGATAATTTCAGACAGTCATCTATTCAAGGTGTTATGAAACGAATAAAGGCAAAAGGACTTAAAGTCGTTATATATGAACCTACGCTAAAAGAAGAAACATTCTTTAACAGTGAGGTAATAAAAGACGTTAATGAATTTAAAGAAAAATGTGACGTTATAGTTGCAAATAGATTTAATAATGATCTTGAGGATGTTTTAGATAAGGTTTATACAAGAGATTTGTATTTCAGAGATTAAGTGGTAGTATTTAAATTAAAGGAGAAAGATGCATGAAGAAATTGGTAATTATTCCTGCATATAATGAAAAGGACAGTATTGTAAATACTGTAAAAGATATTAAAGACAATGCACAGGGTTTTGATTATATTGTTGTAAATGATTGCTCAACAGATAATACTTATGATGTATGTGTAGAGAATGGATTAAAGGTAATTAATCTTCCATTGAATTTGGGAATTGGTGGAGCTGTACAGACCGGATATTTATATGCGTTTCAGAATGGATATGATATAGCAGTACAGTTTGATGGAGATGGACAACATGATGCAGCATACCTAAATGAGATGGCAGATTATCTTGTGAAAAATGAATGTGATATGGTAATCGGTTCAAGATTTATTGAAAAAGAAGGATTTCAGTCATCGTTTATCAGAAGAGTAGGAATAAAATATTTCACATTTTTAATTCATTTGCTTACAGGAAAGACAATAACAGACCCTACTTCAGGTATGAGAATGTGTAACAGAAGAACAATTGAAATGTTTGCCAAAGAATATCCTATAGATTATCCGGAACCGGAAAGTACGGTTCGTCTTATAAGACATAAGAGAAAGATTGAAGAAGTTCCGGTAATTATGAGAGAGAGAGCAGAAGGCGTTTCATCACTTTCATCAGTTAGACATTCGGTATACTATATGATAAAAGTATCCATAGCAATTTTGGTTGAGAAGTGGAGGTAGAATATGACAATTCGTTTACAGATTGTAATGACAGTAGTATTTTTATTGTTGTTTTGCATTATATATAATATGGTCAGAAAGAGAAAACTTGATTTAAAATTATCATTGCCATGGTTTATTGTGTTAATAGGACTTATAATTTTAGTCTGGATTCCTGATGCAATAGCAAAAATATCAGATTTAATGGGAGTATATTCTCCAGTAAATATGATTTTCTTATGTGGATTTGTATTTGCATTAATTTTAATATTTGTACTTACAACAACAGTTTCAAGATTAGCTGTTCGAGTAAGAAAGTTAACACAGATGGTAGGAATATTAAATAAAAAATTAGATTCAATAGAAAAAAATGAATTAAAATAATAAATAAAATTAATCACAATAAAAAGAATTCGTGTTGGTATATGCTGATGTGAATTCTTTTTTTCTTTCCGCCAAGTGTGAAAGAAGAAATTGTTTCTTGCCAGGCATGGGAAATCAAAGTTTATAACCGAACGGTGAGTGTGGTCACTATCTGATATTTTTTTATTGAGCAAAAATAAAAAATAGCTTTTGTGAAATATACAATAGATTGAATTTTAAAGAGAAAATAATCATATACTTTATAAAATAATATTGGAGAGGAAGATGACCAAAGCCATTAGGCAATGGCATCAGAAAATATGATGAGTGAATGTGCGGAAAGAATTATATCGGAAGATTATGCTGATTTTATAATAGAGATTGGATTTAGGGAAAATGAAGCACGGCAGGAATATAAAGATTTGTGCATACAGGATATAGGGTATAAATTTTCCGCCATATATTATCCATTATCTGAAATAAATCCGATAAGTGTGGGTGAGGATACATATATTGCAATTCCCAAACTTTTTGGACTTATGGATACGTCTGCAGTCGAAGCAACGGGAGCATTGCGACTGCAAAGAGTAAGAGGCACATCTTTAACAGGAAATGGTGTAATAGTTGGTTTTATAGATACCGGAATTGATTATACAAATGACATATTTAAAAATGTTACGGGTAGGACGAGAATTTTATCTATATGGGATCAAAGTGATCAGAGTGGAACTCACCCGCAAGGAATAGAATTTGGGAGTGAGTATACAAGGGAAGATATTGACAGGGCATTGCAAAGTGAAAATCCGTATTCGATTGTTCCAACTAAAGATACACAGGGGCACGGAACATTTATGGCAGGAGTGGCATGTGGAAGTGAGGATGTGGAAAATAATTTTATTGGTGCAGCAAATGAAAGTCAGATTGCGGTTGTAAAATTAAAAAAGGCAAAGAAATATCTTAGGGATTTCTATCTCATAGAGGAAAATGTTCAGGATGTATATCAGGAAAATGATATTATGCAGGCAGTGACATATTTGAGAAATCTGTCAAGAAGAGAAAGCAAACCACTTGTTTTGGTTTTAGGTTTAGGTACAGGAAGTGGTCAAAGGTCCGGAGGTTCAGCTTTATCCCAACAATTAAATGATTTGGGTGAAATGATTGGATGTTGCGTAGTTACTTGCGCAGGAAATGAAGGAAATGCAAGACTTCATTATAAAGGCAGCGTGTTAAATAAAGAATATGAAGATGTAGAACTTAGGGTGGGCGAAGGAACAAATGGATTTACAATGGAACTTTGGGGAAATTCACCGGATATAATATCGGTTGCTTTTATTTCGCCTTCGGGAGAAATGATATCAAGGATTCCGGCAAGAGTAGGGCAAAGTGATACGGTAGAATTTTTGCTTGAAAAAAGTAAAATAGATATCAGTTATAGTCTTGTTGAAGCAGGCGGTGGTGTTGAACTAATATTTATGAGATTTATAGACCCTACGCCCGGAGTGTGGATAATCAGGGTATATGGAAATAATATATTAGAAGGTGATTACAATATCTGGCTTCCCATAAAGCAATTTATAGACAAAGAAACATATTTCTTAAAACCAAATCCTGATATAACTTTGACAGTTCCTTCGACAACTCAGGCTACAATAACGGTAGCGGCATATGATAATATGACAAATGCGTTATTTACAGATTCAAGCAGAGGTTTTACCAGAACAAATGAAATTAAGCCGGATATTACTGCGCCTGGTGTAAATGTCTATGGACCCGGAATAAACAATAATTATGTGCGAAAGTCAGGAACATCGGTTGCAGCAGCTTTAGTTGCAGGAAACTGTGCACAACTTATGCAGTGGGGAATAGTGGAAAAAAATGAAACTCAAATGAAAACAAATTATATAAAAAACTTTTTAATAAGAGGGGCAATAAGGGATAGAAACATAGTTTATCCATCTAAAGAATGGGGATATGGTAAAGTAAATGTATATGAAGCCTTTAGCATACTTAGAAATAAATAATAAAGTGTACTAATTCTCATCACCCATAGAATAAAGTGTACTAACTGTTCTCTCCCATTGATTTTTTTATAAATATATATTAAAATAAAGCAGTTAAAGACATAGCACATTGTGCCAGAATTTACATTAGTGAAGGAGAGAACGATGAAATTATCAAAATTAGTTGGCGACAGATTTAAAGAAAGACCTGCAAATTGTCAGATTGACAGTCATGCACTTATGGTTAGAGGAGGCTATATTAAAAATGTAGCAAATGGAATTTATTCACAGTTTCCGCCGATGAAGAGAATTTCACAGAAAATAGAAGCAATTATCAGAGACGAAATGGATAAGATTGATGGACAGGAAGTTTTATTCCCTGTTGCATTACCGGGTAGTCTTTGGGAAGAATCAGGAAGATATGAAAGTGTAGGTTCAGAACTCTTAAGATTTACAGACAGAACAGGAAGTAAGATGGTTCTTGGAATGACACACGAAGAAGCATCAGTTCAGTTAGTAAGAGAATACGCTAACAGTTATGCAAAATATCCATTTATGCTTTATCAGATACAGACAAAATTCCGTGATGAGGCAAGACCTAGAGCAGGACTTATCCGTGTACGTGAATTTACAATGAAAGATGCATATTCATTCCATACATCACAGGAGGATTTGGAACAGTACTATCACAAGTGCTATGATGCATACTGCAGAATTTTTGCAAGATGCGGAATTCCTGAAGTAGCAGTTGTAAAATCTGATTCAGGTATGATGGGTGGAAATATTTCTCATGAATATATGCTTCTTACACCGGCAGGGGAAGATTCAATAGCAATTTGTCCTGAATGTGGATACAGTGCAAATGTAGAAGCAGCAGAATCAATTGTAGAAAATGAAAACAAACTTCCAAAAGAAGAATTGAAGGAAGTTTCAACACCTCATGCAGGAACAATAGAAGAACTTTGTGATTTCTTAAAAATACCTGCAGAAAATACTGCAAAGGCTGTTGTATATCAGAGAAATGAAGATGATACATTTGTTGTTGCGTTTATAAGAGGAGATTTAGATATAAATGAAGCTAAACTTACAAAGGTAGTAGGTTGTGACATTCATCCGGCTGATATTGTTGATGACAGTGTATTAACAGCAGGATTTATCGGACCTGTTGGTATTTCTGATAAAGTAACTGTGTTCTTTGACAGTTCATTAAAAGGAATTGATTATCTTGTAACAGGTGCTAATAAAGTTGACACTCATTATACAGGATTTAATGTTGAAAGAGACTGTGGAGATGTTGAATATTATGATTTGGCAAAAATTGCCGAAGGTGGAATCTGCCCACAGTGTGGAAAGAAAACAATTACAATTTCAAGAGGAATTGAAGTTGGTAATATATTCCAGTTAGGAACAAAGTATTCAAAGGCTATGAACTTTACATATACTGATGAAAATGGAGAAACACAGTATCCTATCATGGGATGCTATGGTATTGGTGTAGGTCGTATGGCAGCTTCAATTTGCGAAGTAAGACATGATGACTTCGGACCAATCTGGCCAATTACAATTGCTCCATGGCAGGTACACATTTGTTGCTTAAGAAGTGATGATGAAGAATGTAAGGCTTATGCAGATAATTTATATGAAACACTTCAGAATAAAGGCATTGAAGTAATATATGATGACAGAAAAGCAAGACCGGGAGCTATGTTCGCAGATGCCGATTTACTCGGAGTTCCTGTACGTGTTGTAGTAAGTCCAAGAAATATGGGAGAAGGTGTTGTAGAAATCTCAACAAGAGATAAGAGCATTCAGCAGAAGACACCTACAGCTGATGCAGTAACAGAGGTTGAAAACATTATTGCACAGTTAAAAGAACAGATTTATTCACATGTAAAATAGCATTGAGAAATGTAACTTGATTGTTAGTAATTAAAAAGGTTAGAATGATGTATAACATCATTTTAACCTTTTTTATATTATAGCTACTATGCTACATTTTACTTTTTTTATTGTGAATTAATATAGTTGATGATACAATAAATTTAAAATAAATGATAAATTGTATTGTGAAAAACATTAATAAATGACTTAATCTCTGAACAGAACCAGATTGATGTATCAGATAGAATCTGACATTTCAATATGATGTTGTTTGGGGATTTTTTTACAGGAGAATGTAATGAAATTCTAATGGTTGAGGAAGGAACAATGATGAATTTTAAAGAAAAATGTGAGCTGTTGACATATCTACAAGAAAAATCATACGTGGAAGATTTTGATGAAAAAGATTATAGTATATTAAGTGAATTATCTTATGATGAAGATGCCTATATTAGAGCTGTTGTTGCAGAAACTCTAGTAGAGTCTAGTGATGAAAAAGGCGAACAGATATTGTTACGATTAACTAAAGACCATGATTGGCTGGTAAGGACAGATGCATGTGATTCATTGTGCATAAGTGAATCTGTTGATACATATAATCTGTTAAAAGAAATTGCAAAGAAAGATACAAGTGGTTTGGTGCGGGGATATGCAATATTGTCATTAGAAAATATTGCAAATAGAATTAATAGGGAAAATGAGTTGATTGAATTTTTGGAAGAAAGGATAATAAAGGAAAAAGTTCAGTTTACAAGAATAAATACATATACTGCTTTATATAAATTGGGACGAGAGAAATATTTGAAAAATTTATTATCTATGTTTAATTCAAAAAAATATGAGAATAGACATTCGGTAGTTGAAAGTTTACATGAAATTTTTGATGATAGCAATAAAAATGAGATTATTACAGCCTTATTAGAGCATAAGAAAGTTGAAACAGCGGGGTCAGTAATTTATAGAATTAATGATATAATTGAGGAAATATTCTTAATTGATTTAAAGGAAAAGTCAGATGAGAAAGGCATTGATGAGAAAGATTTTTGTAGATTGAAAGAGATTTCAGTCGAGGGAAGTTGTAATAATAGAGGTCTCGCTGCTAGAGTATTAGTTAATTCGAATTTGAAAGAAGGAGAAAAAATATTGCAACGATTAGCTCATGATAATGATCTATTTGTGAGAATGGAAGCATGTGATTCATTATGTAATGGTAAATCCTTAAAAACCTATAAATTACTAAAGAATATAGGAGAAAAAGATACAAGTGGTTTGGTACGAGGATATGCAATAGCATCATTGGGAGATGTAGCGATTGAGATAAATCAGCAGCATGATTTAATTGAATTTTTGAAATGTAGATTGTTAAATGAAAAAGTTGAGTTTGCGAGAATATATATATTTAGTGTTTTATATAGTTTAGGTATAGAAGAATATTTAGCGAATTTATTATCAATGTTAAATTCAAAAAGATATCAAAACAGACAGACAGTAGTTGAAAACTTAAGTGAAATTGTAAATGATAGTAATAAAGAAGTGATACGTACAACATTAATTGAACATAAGAAAATTGAGACTAAATGTTCAGTTATTTCTGAAATTAATGAAGTACTTGAACAGATAGAAAGAGATTGGGATGAATAAAACAAGAAGTTATTATTTGGCAACGGTAATCTGTTTTGGTGGTCTTTTCCTGAAAATTTTGAAATTCCATAGCATAAATATAAAAGAATAATGAACTAAAAAAGGATTGATTCTATAATTTATATAGGTCCAATCCTTTTTTGTTATACAATTATCTTCTTCTGGCATATTTGCCTTTTTTCTTATTAGGATTAATCTTCTTTTGTTTTTTCTGAGTACATTCGCCAAAGAAATAAATAATTTTTCGCCCATTTTCTTTATAGTGTTCCTTTACGAACAAAAAGTATATGAAGAAAATTACTCCAATTATCATTATGTTAGGATTCTTATTCATAAACCAAAACATTAGCAATAAAGATACAATGGATAAAATAACAACAATATTAAAAATTGCTGACATAAAAGTAAATCCTTTTATAAAACATAAACCATCTTTTTCGATAATCTTACCAGTAAAAACATTGTTGATTGATGTAATAAAATCCTTTTGTTCATTGCCACTTATGTAATAAGTGCATAATTTTTTCTTTTCTTCATCATAAGAAACATGAACACCTGGTTCTTTACCTTCAAATGTCTCAATAGACCAATATCCGAAAGGCTCTTCGTCATTATAATGTTCTGCTTTTTTTAGTCGGTTTACCAAAGTGTTTAAGGGCATATTAGCCTCGAGATTTACGTATCGCATAAAATCACCTCATATCATTTAGTAACAAGTCGGTGAAGAATTATTAAATAAATAACACTTCGCCAAAACTTAATAAAGATTATAACATATTAAAGATGTCATGGTCAAAAAGTTTAAGCTCACATAAGTTTGATTATGAGTGAGTGAAAGAACTTTTGCCCCTGGCATCAAATTAAATTACAAGATAGCAAATTATACTTCAAAATATAACACGAAAAAAATGAAAACAAAATGAAAAAGATTTTCAAATTCGTTGACTAAAACAAAAAATAAGAGTAAAATGAAAAAGATTTTCAAATTGGATGATAATATAATGTACCAAATATATATATTTTCTGAAAGGCAGGAATATAAAATGAGTGGAAATAAAAATTATAAAACTAAACAGCAAAGTGCCATTATGGATTGTATAAAGACAAATGCTAATGGTTATGTAACAGTTAACGATATATGGAATTACTTAAAAGAACATAATTACTCAGTTGGACAGACTACAATATACAGACATTTAGATAAAATGGAAGAGGCAGGAATTGTAACAAGATTAAAAGTAGAAGGACAGGCAGGAGCATGCTATAAATATTTGAATCCTCAAGAAAAGATTGAAGATGGATTTTACATAAAATGCGAAGAATGCGGGGAGGTTACAAGAATGGAATGCCATCATTTAGAAGAAATATACAGACATATTGGTGATGACCATAATTTCAGAATAAATCCTAAAAAGACTGTATTTTATGGAAAATGTGAAAAATGTCAAAAGTCAGATAAATAGAGTTATATAAAAAACCGGAAGGCAGAAAGAATTATTGAATCTAATAAAAAAGCCGGAAAGCAGGTAAGCAGATTAATGAAAATGAAAAAAATATTAACAATTATCTTATCTATAATTGTGGCAGTATCGTTTAACGGATGTAAAGCTACACAGAATACAGAACCACAGGATGATGCAAGAATAAAGATAGTAACTACATTATTTCCATATTATGATTTTGTAAGAGCAGTTACAAAAGGAGTAGATGGAATTTCTATAACAATGACAGTGGCACCGGGACAAGATAGCCATTCCTTTGAACCGACTCCAAAAGACATAATAAAAATTGAAGATGCAGATTTGTTTATATATAACGGAGGCACTTTAGAAACATGGGTTGACTCTGTTTTAGGGGCATTGTCAAATGATGAACAGGTTATGCGAATGATGGACTATGTTGATGTTATGGAAGAAGAAACGGTAGAAGGAATGGATTTGAGATATGAGCATTCCCATGACCATAGTGAAGAAATGCATAGTCATAGTGAAGAAAGTGAGCATTCATATGACGAAGAAAGTGAACATTCACATGATGACAAGGAATATGATGAGCATATTTGGACATCACCTGTAAATGCAATGAAGATGGTTGGGTATATATGTGATGAAATGATAAAGATTGACCCTGAAAATGCAGAAATATATAAAGCAAATGCGGATGAATATATAGGAAAAATACAAAACATTGATACACAGATAAGGAAAATTGTAAATAAGATGGACAAAAAAGAAATTATATTTGCAGACAAATTTCCATTATTATATTTTGCAAAAGAATATGGATTAAGTTATTATGCAGCATTTCCGGGATGTGCCGAAGACACAGAGCCAAGTGCAAGAACAATAGCGTTTCTTATAGACAAAATAAACGAAGATAAAATTAATAAGGTTTACTATTTGGAATTAAGCAGTAAGGCAGTGGCAAATACAATATGCGAAGACACAGGAGCAAAGGCATATGAGTTTAACAGTTGTCATAATATAACGGAAAAACAGTTTCAAAGTGGGGTTACTTATGTAGACCTGATGACAAAAAATCTTGAAGTATTAAAAAAATAGAGAGCAGGGATTGATATGATATTTGAATGTGAAAACGTAACGTTAGGTTATGAGAATAAAATAGTTATATCGAATTTATCATTTACAATTGATAAAGGAGATTATGTGTGTATTGTAGGTGAAAATGGAACAGGAAAAAGTACATTAGTAAAAACAATTCTTGGTCTTATAAAACCTCTTGAAGGAAAAATGAATTTAAAAGAAGGAAAGATTGGTTATCTTCCGCAGCAGACAATGATACAGAAGGATTTCCCGGCAAGTGTATGGGAAGTTGTATTATCCGGAAACTTAAATAATAAAAGAAAAATTCCATTTTACACAAAAGCAGACCGACAGGAAGCAATGAAAAATATGGAAAAACTTGGGATAACTAATTTAAAAAAGACATGTTACGGAGAACTTTCAGGAGGACAACAGCAAAGAGTACTTTTAGCTAGAGCATTATGTGCAATGAGCAATGTACTTATTTTAGATGAACCTGTTACAGGACTTGATCCTACAGCAACAAAGGAAATGTATGAATTAATAAAAGAATTAAATGTGAAAGACAATGTTACGATAATTATGGTAACACATGATATTGAAAATGCAGTAAATTATGCTAATAAAATATTGCATTTAGGACGAAAGAAATATTTTTACGGAACTGTAGAAGAATATGAAAAATCAAATACATCAGATGCTTTTTTAGGAGGTAATGAATAATGTCAGTAATTATAGAAATGATGTCATATCCATTTATGCAAAGGGCATTTATAGGTGGATTATTAGTGGCATTATGTGCTGCACTTTTAGGAGTGAGCCTTGTATTAAAGAGATATTCAATGATTGGAGACGGATTATCTCATGTATCATTTGGAGCACTTTCAATTGCGGTAGCATGCGGATTTGCACCAATAAAATTTTCAATACCTGTAGTAATTATTGCAGCCTTCTTTCTTCTTAGAATGGCTGAAAATGGAAAAATGCACAGTGATGCGGCAATTGCAGTTGTTTCAGCGTCAGCACTTGCAATTGGTGTAATTGTTACAAGTCTTACAACAGGTTTAAGCACAGATGTATACAGTTATATGTTCGGAAGTGTTCTTGCAATGTCAAAAGATGATGTGGAAATGAGTGTAATACTTTCGATTATCGTATTAATAGTATTTGTATTTTGCTATCACAAAATATTCGCAGTTACATTTGATGAAAATTTTTCAAAAGCATCAGGAGTTAAAGTGAATTTTTATAATACATTGATTTCTATCTTTACAGCAGTTACAGTAGTAATAGGTGTAAAAATGATGGGAGCGATGCTTATTTCAAGCTTAATAATATTTCCTTCCCTTACATCAATGAGAGTATATAAAAGTTTTTTAAGTGTAACAATATGTTCAGCTGTAATAGCGATGATTAATTTTATTGCAGGACTTATTGCATCATATGTATTATCAATACCGGCAGGTGCAAGTGTAGTAGTGGCAAATTTAATTATGTTTGTTGCGTTCATTATTGTTGGAAATATATTAAATGTAATTCGATTGAGAAAATATAGTAAATAAAATAGAAAAGAAAGGAAAGGACGAGCTATGGATATTCAGGCATTTTTAAATGGGTTAGATAAATTATTTGCAAAAAAGGCGATAGATGAGGTGGAGCCATTTTTAAACGAAAGTATGGAAAATGCAAAAAAAGAAAATGACAAATCAGCTCAGTTTACCATATTAAATGAAATGATGGGATTCTTCAGAGATACAAGTCAGTATGACAAGTCTATAAAAGCCTGTAATCAGTGCCTTTCTTTAATGAAAGAAATGAATATTGAAGGGACGGTTGATTATGCTACTTCTTTGCAAAATATAGCAAATGCTCATCGTGCTGCAGGTAAACTGGAACAGTCGCTTATGTTTTACAATGAGGCAATGAAAATTTATGAAAAAAATATTGAACCAAATGATTTTAGAATGGCAAGCATAAATAACAATATAGCCCTTCTATATCAGGAAATGGGAGATTATGTAAATGCAGTAGCGCATTTGAAAATGGCATTGTGTATTATTGAACAACTAAGCGATTCCAGAATAGAGGTGGCAGTTACACATTCTAATCTTGGAGCATCTTTGGTTCAGTTAGGAAGAATTGATGAAGCTGTAAAACATTTGAATAAAGCATTAGCACTTTTTAGGCAGGATGAGGTAAAAGATTTTCATTACAGTGCTGCTTTATCAGCGATGGCATCATTAAAAGCTCAGATAGGAGAATATGAAACAGCAGCCAAATTGTATGAGGAAGCCTTAGACGAGATAAGAATTAATATGGGCAAAGGAACTGCATATAAAATAACAGAAGATAATTTACGACAGATTTACAGTATTTTAGGAGTCCATACAAATTTAGATTCAGATAAAATAGAAAATGGAATTGAATTAAGCAGAAAATTTTATGAGACATATGGAGAACCGATGATTCACGAAAAATTTTCTGACTACGAAAATAAAATCGCAGTAGGTCTTGTTGGTGAGGGCTCGGAGAGGTTTGGATTCGATGACAAATATTCAAGAGACCATGATTTTGGTGCAGGTTTTTGTATGTGGGTTAGCACATCTACATATGATGCAATAGGCAAAGAATTAGAAGAAGAATATGAAAAAATAATTTCTGAACACGAAGAAGAATTTATGAAAAAATATGGGTTCTTAAGTGAAAATAAAAAATTATATAAAACGCCAACAGCCGATGGAAGATGTGGAGTATCTAAAATAGGAGACTTTTATGAAAAATATACAGGATATAAGTTGCCACCACAGACTGTAGGAGAATGGATAGAAATTGATGATTACAAATTAGCGACAGTAACTAATGGAGCTATATTTAAGGATAATGAAGATAAGTTCTCAACAATAAGAAGTGAGTTCGCAAACATTCCGGAAACAGTAAGAAGAGTTAAAATTTCAAGAGAACTGGCTGCAATGGCACAGACGGGTCAGAGCAATTACGAAAGGGCAATGGCAAGAAAAGATTTTGTTACTGCGAATATTTGTATTTCAGAATTTATGCAACATACAATGAAAATTGTTTATTTGCTTAACAGAAAATATGCTCCATATTACAAATGGATGCTTAAGGGAATGAAAGAACTGGAAATTTTGCCGGAGGTATCTGCGGTATTAAAGGCTTTAGCTGACTTGCCTGACCAAAGAGAAAACTGGGAAGATTATTCATATTCAAGTCGTGATAAGAACGAAAATGATATGAAAGTTGCAGCAATTGAAATAATCAGCAAGATGATAATAGAACAGCTAATTAAACAAAATATTATCGAAGAAGGCAGTTGCACAACAACATTTTTAAATGATTATTCAAGAATAATTATGGAGAATCTGACTTTGAAAAATAAAGAAAACGCATTTGACAGGGAAAAAGTAATAGATAAAATTATAGATTTGGAGTTTGAAGCATTTGATAAAGTACAAAATGTAGGTGGAAGAGCGGAATGTCAAAACAATTTTCCAATGTTTTACATTATGCGTAAAAGCCAGTATTTGACATGGACAGATGAAATGCTTTCATGCATACTTGAACTGTGGACGGAAAACAGGGAAAAAGGACTGAATATGATTACGGAAAAATATGCAAGGATGATGGAAAGCACTTCACCTGATGAATATGCTGAATTTGCAGATAAGCTTCCTAAAAAAACAGAGAAGACAAGAAAAATTGTGGATGAAATCGCAAAAATTCAGGTTGATTGGATGGAAGAGTTTTCAAAAGAATATCCAAAACTTGCAAATAATGCAAGAGACATAACCAGCGATTCTGATAATTTATATAACACATCTTATGAAACATATTTAAAAGGTGAGTTGTTGACATATTCAGAAAAATTATTAAAATTGTATGGGCAGTTTGTAATTAATCTTGCAAAAGAAGGCAAAAATCTTGCGGAAATGACAATAAAAAATACAGCTTTACTGTCAGGTTACAAATCGTTAGATGAAGCAGAGAAAAACAATTAGTATAAGGAATAAAAGTATGAGTTTTTTACCGGTATCAAAACAGGATATGATAGACAGAGGAATAGAGCAGTTAGACTTTGTCTATGTAATAGGGGATGCGTATGTTGACCATCCTTCATTTGGACACGCAATAATAAGCAGGGTTTTAGAATCTCACGGATATACAGTTGGAATTATTTCACAACCGGACTGGAAAGACGACAATAGTATTAACATATTAGGAGAACCAAGACTGGGATTTTTAGTAATGGGCGGAAATATGGATTCTATGGTTAATCATTATTATGTATCTAAAAAGCATAGAACAATGGATGCATATACGCCGGGTGGTGAAATCGGAAAAAGACCGGACCATGCAACGGTAGTATATTGTAATCTTATACGTCACACATATAAAAATAAGCCAATTATAATAGGCGGAATTGAAGCATCTTTAAGAAGAATGGCTCATTATGATTATTGGAGTAATAGTTTTAAAAGATCAATTTTGTTAGATAGTCAGGCGAATCTTATATCATATGGAATGGGTGAAAAATCTATTGTTCAGATAGCTGATGCCTTAGATAGTGGCTTAGACGTAAATGACATTACTTTTATACCGGGAACAGTATATAAGACAAAGAATTTAGATTCAGTATATGAACCGATTATTCTTCCAACTTATGAAGATATGAAAAATGACAAATTAGAATATGCTAAGAGTTTTAAAATTCAGTCAGAGAATACAGATCCATTTAATGGTAAAACTTTAGTAGAAGAATATCCGAATGGAAATTTTGTAGTTCAGAACCCACCACAGGAACCACTAACTCAGCAGGAAATGGATGATGTGTATGATTTGCCTTATATGAGAACTTATCATCCGATGTATGAAGGAATGGGTGGAATTCCGGCAATTCAGGAAATACAGTTTTCGCTTATAAGTTGTAGAGGATGTTTTGGCGGATGTAGCTTTTGCGCACTTACATTTCATCAGGGAAGAATTATACAGACAAGAAGTCATGAATCAATTATAAATGAAGCACAAAAAATAATTGAGATGCCAAACTTTAAAGGATATATACATGATGTAGGAGGACCTACAGCAAATTTCAGACATCCTTCATGTAAAAAACAGTTAAAATGTGGCGTATGTAAAAATAAGCAGTGTCTTTTCCCGGAACCTTGTAAGAATTTAAATGTAGACCATAAAGATTATTTGTCACTTCTTAGAAAATTAAGAAGTCTGCCAAAAGTAAAGAAAGTATTTGTACGTTCAGGAATAAGATTTGACTATCTTATTGCAGATAAGGATGATACGTTTTTTAAGGAATTGGTAGATTATCATATTAGTGGACAGCTTAAGGTTGCACCTGAGCATATTTCAGATAAAGTATTACAGAAAATGGGGAAGCCAAAGAATGCTGTGTATGAAAAATTTATAGATAAATATAAGAAATTAAATAAAGCTGCAGGGAAAGATCAGTTCGTAGTTCCTTATCTTATGAGCTCTCATCCCGGTTCAGATATGAAAGAGGCAGTAAAACTTGCAGAATATTTAAGAGATATAAATTATAATCCACAACAGGTTCAGGATTTTTATCCAACACCGTCAACAATGTCAACAGTAATGTATTACACAGGAGTTGACCCTAGAACAATGGAACCGGTGTATGTGCCTAAAAATCCACATGAAAAAGCAATGCAAAGAGCATTAATGCAATATAGAAATCCTGCTAACTATGAATTGGTAAAGGAAGCATTGCAAATAGCAGGCAGAGAAGATTTAATTGGATTTGGACCGGAATGTCTTATCAGACCAAGACAATTTTCTAAGGAAAAACAGATGTATGGTAAGAATGGTGCAAATAAAAATAAAAGACAAAATAGTGGAAAGAATGATAAGGGTACAAATAGCAGAAATTTAAGAAACAAAAAAGGTGAAAAACAAAATAATAACAGCTCAAATGGTAAAAATACTAATAGGGATAAAATAAAGAAATTAGATAAAAGTAATAAAAAATCATTACAAAACAGTAGAAAATCACCAAAAAAAATAAAAAACGCACTAAAAAGTAAAAAAAATGTAAATAAAAGTAATAAAAAACAATAAAAAAGGTGGCTTGTTTAATGAATTTTTAGTATACTATAGTTTCGAGTAATATATAAAAAGATGCATGATATTAGTATCATCATCTGATATTATAGCTTTGCTATAAAAAATAAGAACAGGAGATAAAACATGGAAAAAAAGAATGAGTTTAAACCATTTATTCCTGCAGACAAAATTGTGCCTGAATTTACAGTGACATCTGTTATTCTTGGTGTTATTTTAGCAGTAATCTTTGGTGGAGCAAATGCCTACTTAGGACTCAGAGTAGGTATGACAGTATCAGCTTCGATTCCTGCAGCCGTTATTTCAATGGGTGTTATAAGAGTTATCATGAGAAAAGACTCTATCCTTGAAAATAATATTGTTCAGACAATAGGTTCAGCAGGTGAATCGTTAGCAGCCGGAGCAATTTTTACTATTCCGGCAATTTTTATCTGGGCATCAGAAGAAGGAAGTGGAATAAGTGAACCATCATTTATTACAATAGCCCTAATAGCACTTTGCGGAGGTATACTCGGCGTGTTATTTATGGTTCCGCTTCGTACAGCCTTAATAGTTGAAGAACATGGAGTTCTCCCATATCCTGAAGGAACAGCTTGTGCAGAGGTTCTTTTAGCAGGAGAAGAAGGTGGAAGGAAGTCAAAAGTAGTATTTTCAGGACTTGGAATTGCAGCATTATACAAATTTGTAGCTGATGGGTTAAAATTATTCCCAAGTGAAGTTGATTTTTCAATGCAGGGAAGTTACACATGTGGCATAGGTATGGATGTACTCCCGGCTTTATCAGGTGTTGGTTATATCTGTGGTATAAAGATTTCAAGTTATATGTTTGCAGGTGGTGTATTATCATATCTTGCATTAATACCGGCTATAGCATATTTTGGTGGAGACGCAGCCTCAAAGGTTGTCGACGATGCCGGAAAAGCAATTGCATTTAATCAGTTAGCACCGGGACAGATTTGGAGTAATTACATCAGATATATCGGTGCAGGTGCAGTAGCAGCAGGTGGTTTAATAAGCTTAATTAAGTCATTACCTACAATGGTTAAAACATTTAGTCGTGCAGTTAAAGGATTTGGTAAAAAAGGTGAAGCAGGAGATAGAACTCAGAGAGACATTCCAATGTCAGCAGTTCTTGGCGGAATCGTTGTTATAGCAGTAGCTATATGGTTACTTCCTGAAATACCGGTATCATTTGTAGGAGCAATTATTATTGTTGTATTTGGTTTCTTCTTTGCAACAGTATCATCTAGAATGGTTGGTATCGTAGGAAGTAGTAACAATCCTGTATCAGGTATGGCAATCGCTACATTAATTGTTACAACAGCTATCTTAAAAGCAACAGGAAGTACTGGTGCAAGTGGTATGGTAGCAGCAATCTCAATTGGAACAGTTATTTGTATCATAGCAGCAATGGCAGGTGATACATCTCAGGATTTAAAAACTGGATATATCGTAGGAGCAACTCCTGCAAAACAGCAGATTGGTGAATTAATTGGTGCTGTAGTATCAGCAATTGCCATTGGTGGTGTTATGTATCTTTTAAATGCAGCATGGGGATTTGGCTCAGAACAGATTCCTGCTCCACAGGCTACTTTAATGAAAATGGTAGTAGAAGGAGTTATGGGTGGAACATTACCTTGGGTATTAATATTCATGGGTGTGTTTATCGCAATAGTTGTTGAAATTCTTGGAATTCCTGTATTAGCATTTTCAATTGGTTTATATTTGCCAATTCATTTAAGTGCACCTATTATGGTTGGTGGTGTGATTAAATGGATTATGGAAAATAAGAGAAAATATGCAAATGACAAAGAAAGAAAAGATTCAGTTGACACAGGCGTATTATATGCAGCAGGTATGATTGCAGGTGAAGGTATAATAGGTATTCTTCTTGCAGTTTTAGCGGTTGTAGGATTGGACAGTGTAATTGATTTATCATCAGTATATGGAGATGCTTTCCAGTCAGCAGGTAACTGGGTTGGATTAGTAGCATTTGTATTATTACTTTCAACATTATTTATCTTCACAAGACCAAAAAAGGCAGTTGAAGTTGATGCAAAATTAGATAAATAAATTAGAAGCAAATTTAGAAAAATAAAGCAAGGCACTGCTACAGAAAATGTGGTAGTGCCTTAAATAGTTAATAATTGGAGCAGCTATGAAGAAAGAAAATTATATTGATAATATTCCTAAAATAAATAAAAAATGGGAAACATTAGAAGATGGAATAGTTGAAGTTACAATAGAAAATAAAGGATTTTATAATACGTTGGCTCAGAAGTTATTTAAAAAACCAAGATACAGTTTTATAAAATTAGATGAGTATGGAAGTTGTGTGTGGAAACAGATTGATGGTAAAAAAACAATATATGAAATTGGAAAAATATTAGAAAAAGAACATAAAAAAGCAGGAGTTCAGTTGTATGAAAGACTTGCTAAATATTTTAAAATTTTAGAAACAAATAAATATGTCGTATTTGTAAATGAGGAAGATAAATGAAATTAGTAACGGTAATTGTAGGAGTTTTATTATTTGCACTGGCTACAATGATTATTTATGGTTGGGGAATAGTAAAACAGAAAAATGAGTCACAGGATTTAATGAATCTTTTATTTAGCAAAGGTGAAAGTAAAGTAAAAAAATACTTAAAAAATCATGAGTACATTACAATAACAGATGTTGAAAAGTTAAGCGAAAATTTAGAAGCAAAACAGATATTTTCACCTAATAAAATAGTTGTAAAAGATAAGAAAGATTATGCAAAACAGCTTATGAATTATATGGTAAAAACAGGTCAGGTTGAAACAGAAGGAAACAGATATAAAAAGATAGGAAAACATTAAGACTTTGTGCTTATGTTATAATATGATGTTGGGGGCAAAAGCCCTTGACTTTGATGCCTATGTATTGTTAAAAATGTTAATGAAAAGCAGTTGAATTTGTGAAAATGTTAATAATATTAAAAATATCTCGAAATACTTTAAATTGTATTTTGTAATAGCATATTTTATATGGTATACTAAAGTATAAAAGTAAAAATACACGAATTAAGTGCTATATATGTACAGAGGAGGGTGTATCAATGGGATACGAAGAGTTGCAGGTGCGATGGATGTATTCAAAATTACCTGAAACTAAAGCAGAAGTTTTGAAACCACTATTACCACCTGAAAGTATATTACTAAACGTTGTTCTACAAAGAGGACGTTGGGACGAGTATGGTATATTGATGACAATAGATGCGACCTGTAAGGGAACCGCAGGATATCATGCAGCTTCGTTTTTTAAAGATTTTATTGTTATAACTGATGCCGGCATGAATCAGGAAAGAACTTTTGGTACAGGAAAGGTAAGAGGAATTATTCCTTATATAACTATAGAGAGATATGAAATTGCAAGTAATCAGATAAGTGAAGATTATACTGAATACTTTCTTGTTTTTTATATGAAAGACAAGAGAGAAAAGTTTTCATTCAGATTATTTGAAAAGAGAAAATATGATGATAACTTTAATTATCCATGGGAATTTACACCAAAAATGAACGGACGTGATATTAATTTCTATGACAAGGTAATGAAAGAAGTAATGGCAGACCCAATAGATTATGAAAGCAGGGCACATCTACTTTTGAAAGTAATGGGAATGCGTGAAGAAGGATTTACAAGAAAGTTCTTCGAACAGGAAATGGGTAAGTCGGAAGAGGAATTTTGGAAATCAGTTATGAAATTCCTTCAGGCTGAAAAAGAGGCCGGAAATAAAGAATTTGGAAATATTTATGATGAATACTCTAAGATAAGGGATGAGTCACAGAATTCAATTATAGAATTTAACAGAAGTATTAAGGAAAATCATCTTAGAGTAAAGAATATTGAAGAAGAAATGAGCAGACTTCAGGCAGAAATTCAGAATCTTGGAAGATTTTCTAAGAATATGAAGAATGAGAAACTTAAGCAATTAAGTGTAGACATGCAGATGATGCCTGAAATTACAAGAGAAAACGATGAGTTAAAGAGACAGATTGCAGAACTTAATGATAAAATTTATTCTGTAAGAAAGACTAAGCTTATTCAGGTATTTGAAACATTAGCTGCTGACGATGGAAATGACAAGGTTATTAATTGTGTATCAAATCTTATAAAAGCAACAGGAAAGATTTCTATTGAAGATTTGATATTTATAATAGACATGCTTGATTGGAAACATTATCCGCCAACAGAAACTGAGGCAAGAGCAGAGCTTACACCGCTTATTGCACAGGGCAAAGCAGTATATGAAAATGGTATTGTATATGATAAGTCAAGCATTGATGAATCATTACTTGAAGAAATTGAAGCAAGAAAAGATGAAATAGCTCAGGAAACATTTGACAGTTGTAGAGATAAGATTTATGACACAATATGTGCGCAGGTTATTAAGAGCAGAGTTGTAAGACGTCAGGCAATGGAAGATATGCTTAACCGTGAAATGATGGGCTCAATAGAATGTTTATCTGAGAAGTTTAATCAGGAAATTATTGATATGCTTATCAATAATGGCGTAATGAAAGATATGAATAAAATTTTTGTTGCATTAAAATAGCAACTGGAAAGAAGGCATATAAATGGACATTAAAACATTACAAAAAGACATGATTGCAGCTATGAAGAACAAAGACAAACCAAGAAAAGAATCAATTTCAGCACTTATTCAGGCTGTAAAGAAAATGGCTATTGATGAAGGATGCCGAGATGACATTCCAACAGAAATGGTTGACAGAGTAATTTTAAAGGAAATGAAAACTGTAAAAGAGCAGATTGATTCATGTCCGGCAGACAGAACAGATTTAAAAGATGAATATCAGGCAAGATATGATGTGTTTAGTGAATATGCTCCACAGCTTATGTCAGCAGAAGAAGTAGAAGCAATTTTAAAAGAAAAATTCGCAGATGTTCTTGCTACAAAGAATAAAGGTATGATTATGAAAACAGTTATGCCTGAATTTAAAGGCAAGGCAGATGGTAAGGTGATTAACCAGACGGTAGCAAAGCTTTGCCAGTAGATTAAATCTTAAAATAAATATAAAAAAATAAAAGCATCACAAATATGACAATTGATTAGTCGGATTTGTGATGCTTTTATTTTTTATGGTGTTGAGTTATTGCTGTTCGGGATATCGAAGTTGTAAAAGGTCTCAATGCGCTTACCAAAAATCTGGAGACCTGCAAAAACGATAACGGCTACTAATATTAACAGTAGTCCATATTCAACAAGACCTTGTCCATCTTCATCAAAAATAAAGTCTAGAATATTATTCATGTTAAAACCCCTTTTCTATTGAAAACTTACCTAACTCTATAATATAATAACGTTCAATATTTTACAATAAATATAGTAAATAAAAATGTATTTATTGATGTTTTATGCTAAAATTAGTAGAATAATTTGTAAAAGTTAAATGATGTGTATGAGGAATGTTAATATGAATAACAATGTGTCAATAAAGGATATTGCAAAAATGGCAGGGGTATCAATTGCAACGGTATCGAGAGTAATTAATAAAAGTGGAAAAGTGGCAAAGGAAACGGAAGAAAAGATTCTTCAAATTATGAAAGAAAATAATTATGTTCCAAATTTGTTGGCAAAAGGAATGCGAACTAATAAGGTTACGACCATAGGTATTGTTATACCTGATATTTCAAATGAGTTTTTCAGCAAGATAGCAAAACAAATTCAGACGTTATTTTTTAATAAAGGTTATGCATCAATTATATGTAATACAAGTGAAGATGATAAAATAGAAAAGCAATGTATAGAAATGCTTCAGGCACAGCAGGTAGGAGGCATTATCCATATTGTTTCAGAAAAAGCAAATAAAGAAAACAAAATATTAATTCCTACAGTATATTTAGATAGAGAGCCCAAATTTAGTAATAAAAGAAAAGATATGGCGATAATAGAAAGTGATAACTTATCAGGTGGATATATAGCAACAGATGCAATGATAAAGAAAGGATGTAAAAATATAATTTGCTTAAGCCCTAAAGACGTTGTTTCTACTCATAAAAAAAGATGTCAGGGCTATGCATATGCAATGAATGAGAACGGATTAAATCTAAAGATTATAATTGTAGATAATGTGTCTTTAGAAGAAGGATATAATAAAACAAAAGAATATATAAAGAATAATAAAATAGATGGGATTTTTGCAACTACAGATATTATAGCAATAGGAGCTATAAAAGCTATAAAAGAAGCAGGATTTAAAATACCGGAAAATGTAAAAGTATTTGGATATGATGCAAGCAATATGTCGGAAGTGATAGAAACACCATTGTCAACAATTGTTCAGCCAATTGAAGAGATGACATTGGCAGCAGTAGAAATGTTGGAAAAAAATATGAATGGAGAGAAGATAAAAGAAAACAGATTGATACTTCCGGTGAAAATAAAAGAAAGATAAGTACAGGTTAGATATTATTTTTAATAAAAATATGGTAAAAAAGAACACGTTATAAATAAAAAATAGAATTAAAACGATTTTAATAAAAAAGGAGTTAATGTTTAGCTCCTTTTACTTGACAAGAAAAATGTAAACGTTTACACTAATGATAACATAAGAAAAAAATTTATACAAAATGTAAACGCTTACATAAGATAAGAACTTAAAAATAAAAAAGTAATATGAAAAGCAATTCAAGAAAATATTTAAAGTTAATTGAATTGCAGAGTGCAGAAAGGAGAATACAATGGAAAAGTTATTATGTCCATCAATGATGTGCGCAAATTATGGAAATTTAAGTGAAGAGGTAGAAAAGTTAGAGAAGGCAGGAGCAGATATATTTCATATAGATATAATGGATGGACAGTTTGTTCCTAATTTTGGAATGGGACTTCAGGATGTGGAGTTTATATGCAAAAAAGCAACGATACCTGTAGATGCCCATTTAATGATTGAAAATCCCGGAAGTTATGTTGAAAAATTTGCAAAAATGGGAATAAAAATTATTTATATTCATCCAGAATCAGATGTTCATCCGACAAGAACATTACAGTCCATTATAGATGCAGGAGCGACACCAGGGATAGCAATAAATCCGGGAACGGCAGTAGCAACGATTAAGCCATTATTGCCATTTGTAAAATATGTAATGGTAATGAGTGTAAATCCGGGATTTGCAGGACAAAAATATATCAGCTCTGTTGATGAAAAAATTAAGGAATTAATTGAATTAAAAGAAAAATATGGATATGAAGTAATGTTAGATGGAGCATGTTCTCCGGAAAGAGTAGAAACATTATCTAAGATGGGTGTAAAAGGATTTATACTTGGAACATCAGCTTTATTTGGAAAGGGAAAACCATATAAAGAACTTTTAGATGGATTAAGAGCATTATAGAATATGCGAAATTTGCATGACATCATATAGATGAAAAGAAAACGTATTAAGTTTATTTGGCAAAATGACACAGATAATTGATTGCCTGGTAGAGTGGTTAATGTGTATTAATAGGAGAAAAATAAAATGAGTGTAATAGGAATAGATATTGGAGGAACAAATATCAGAATAGGCCATGATGATAATGGTGAATTGAAGGATTTTGTTAAGATATCTACTAAAGATAATTTGAAACAAGGAAAAATAGTTGAATGTTTAGCGGACATAATAAAAAAGTATATTAACGAATATTGCAATAACGATGATGTACAGCAGATAGCAATAGGTATACCTGCTACTTTAAGTGCTGATCGAAAAGAAATTTTGCAGGTTCCCAATATAAAAGGAATGAATAACATAAGACTGGGAGAGGAACTGGAGAAAGTTCTTGGAATTAAGGTGGCACTGGAGAGAGATGTTCATATGCTTTATTTTTGGGATAAATATGAGCAGAAAATTGCAGATGATGGAATTGGAATAGGAATATATATTGGTACAGGAGTTGGAAATGCAATATTCATAAATGGTAAACCTCTTGCAGGAAAAGATGGAGCAGCGGGCGAATTGGGACATATACCAATGATTGGAGGAAAAGAACAGTGCGGATGTGGAAATCTTGGATGCTCTGAATGTTATGCTTCAGGATGGAAACTTGTACAAATTAAAGATAAATGTTTTCCTGAAACAACTATGAATGAATTATTTGTAAAACATAGCAATAGTCATATATTACGTGAGTATGTAGATGCCATAGCTTGTGTGGCTTGCAGTGAAATAAATATATTAAATCCGGATTCCATAATATTTGGTGGTGGTGTAATTAATATGAAAGGGTTCCCAAAAGAACTTTTGGAAGAAAGATTGTATGTTCATGCAAGAAAACCATATCCGGCAGAGAATCTGGATATTAAATATTCTGTAGATAAACCTGATAATGGAGTAAAGGGTGCAATAATTTTTGCAAAAACTTTAATATAATTTCAAAAATATTCAAATTGTTGAAAAGAGAAATTAGAAATATTCTAGTTTCTCTTTTTTTACTGTAAAATTAGTCTAAACTAACTTAAGAATATTTGGTAATAATTTCTAAAAAGAAAAAGAATGCTAAATTTAAATGAAAGAAAATGAAACGTTTTTAATTAGAAAAAATTGTGCATAATGCACATAATATCGAACTGATAATTGTAATAATAGTTGAAAATGATGAAAGATATTGACAAAAAAAGGCAAAAGGCATACAATTATGACAAGAGATGAAAATAAATGAAAACAAATGACAGGAAAATAAAGAAAGGATGAGCATATGAATTACGCAGGAAGATTTAATTCTTTTATTTTAAAAGGTCAAAATGTATTTGATGCAATTAAAGCGTATCATGAAATGGATGGAATTACTCATTTAGAGTTTAACTATCCGGAACATTTTGAAGGATATGATTTAGAAGAAATTAAAAAAGCAATGGGTGATTTAAAGGTAAACGGTTTAGCAGTTCGTTGGAGAAATGATTTTACAAACGGTGATTTAACTAATCCTGATCCAGAGCTTAGAGAAAGAGCAATAAGGTATTGCAAAGAGGCAACAGATATTTGTAGAGAACTTGGAGGAACCTACATTACATTATGGTTAGAAAACGATGGTTTTGATTATGCGTTTCAGGTTGATTACGAAGAAGCATGGAAACAGATGGTAGATGCATTCAGAGAAATAGCAGACTATGGACCGGACATGAAGTACAGCATAGAATATAAACCATTTGAACCGAGAAACTTCTCAATGGTTGACAGTACAGGAATGACATTACTTCTTATTAAAGAAATTGATAAACCAAATGTTGGATGTACATTAGATTTTTGCCATATGTTAATGAAGAGAGACTCCCCGGCATATGGACTTGCACTTGCAGCAAGTATGGGAAAACTTTACGGATTACATATGAATGACGGATATTCACAAATGGACAGTGGAATGATATTCGGATCAGTAAATATAGCTCATGCAGCAGAATTTATTTATTACTTAAAGAAATACAATTATCAGGGAGTTGTGTTCTTTGACACATTCCCAATAAGAGAAAATGCAAAGCTTGAAACACAGGCTAACATCAATTCTTTCGAAAAGATTTCAAAAATAGTTGATGAAATTGGAATGGATAGAATTGCCAAAGTAGTATCTGAACGTGACGGAGTTGAGGCTCAGCGCCTTGTTCTGGACATGTTAAAATAAGGAAAATTAAAGCATAAGAAAAGGAGAAAATGCAAATGAGAAAGAAAATTTTAGCAACAGCATTAGTTGCAACAATGGTATTTGGTTTAGTAGGATGTGGAAGCGGCTCAGGAGATGGTAGCCAGGCATCAAACAGTGGTTCAGGTTCTTCAGCAAAAACACAGACAGAAGAATTTAACCCGGACACAGTTGAAGATAGTATGACAATCGAAGAAATTCGTCAGAACTTAGGAGATGAAGTTAAGGTTAAAGGTGAACTTCAGTTAGGAGCTATCGCAAAATCATTCTCAAATGAATTTTGGCGTAACTTCAAGAATGGTTATGAAGCAGCAGAAAAATCACTTAAAGATGCAGGAGTTGATGTTAAAATCAAAGTAGACGGAACAACAGATGAAAGTGATGAAATCGGACAGCAGACAATGACAGATAACTTAGTTAACCAGGGATATAACGCATTAATGTTAAGCCCAATTTCAGATTCAAACTTAACATCATCAGTTGACAATGCTAAGACAAAGAAGATTCCTACAATCAACGTAAATGACGGTTTAATTTCAGCAGCAGATTATTTTGTAGGACCTGATGCTTACCAGAATGGTGAATTAGCAGCTGAATGGGTTTCAAAACAGCTTGGTGACAAAGGTGAAGTTGCTATCGTAGTAGGTATGGCAAAGGCATTTGCAGCTCGTGAAAGAACAGCAGGATTCAAAGGATGGATTAAGGAAAATAACTCAGGACTTAAAGTAGTAGCAGAACAGAATGCTGACTGGGATAGACAGAAAGCAAAAGAATTAGCAAGCACATGGATTCAGCAGAACCCTGACTTAAAGGCAATCTTCTGTAACAACGATGATATGGCTTTAGGTGTTGTTGAAGCAGTAGAAGAAGCAAAAGCAGACATCTTAGTAGTAGGTGTTGACGGTATCGGCGAAGCTTATGATTCAATTAGAGAAGGCAAGTTAGATGCAACAGTTGACTCATTTGGATACTATATGTCACAGGTTGCTACAGAAGTAACATTACGTGTATTAGCAGGACAGGATATTCCAAGAGTAACACATACACCACAGGCTCTTATTGATTCAACAAACGTAGACAAAGACGCAGCTGAAATCATTGGATGGACAGATGCTAAATATGTAGCTGAATAGTAAAAAATAAAAAGGAACAGTTAGGTTTAGATAATGGGAGAAAGTGAGAACTTTCTCCCATCTATAAAGAAGGAGGAACTATTATGGCGAAGGCTGTTGAATTTGTTAATATTAACAAACGCTTTCCAGGAGTACACGTCCTTAAAGATATATCTTTTTCAGTAGAAGAAGGAGAAGTTCACGCACTATTAGGTGAAAATGGAGCAGGAAAATCAACTCTGCTTAATATTCTTCATGGTGTTTATCCGGAATATGAAGGTGAAGTAAGACTTCATGGAGAAAAAGTAAGCTTTAAAGACACAAATGATGCTATTGTAAATGGCAAAATATCTAAAGTTCATCAGGAAACACTTGTAGTAAAGGATCTTACAGTTGGTCAAAATGTAACAATGGGTTATGAACCTAAAAAAGGAATTTTTATAGATTTCAAAAAAATGAATAAAGAAGTAGATGAAATATTGGCAGAATTAAATTGTAACTTCAAATCATCTGATTTAGTTAGTACATTGACAGCAGGTGAAATGCAGATGTTAGCAATAGCAAGAGCGTTGTATCATCATTCAACGATTATTTCTCTTGATGAGCCAACAGCATCTATTACATTAAAAGAAACAGAAGCCCTTTTCGATGTAGTTAGAAAATTGAAAAAACAGGGTGTTACAATTCTTTATGTAAGCCATAGACTGGAAGAAATTTTCCAGATTTGCGACAGGGCTTCCATTCTTAGAGATGGTGAATACATTCAGACAATGGATATTGCAAACACAACAAGAGATGAACTTATACATGCAATGGTTGGTAGAAATGTATCAGCAGTTGCATCAAGACTTAAACCAAGTCCAAAAACTGATGAAGTTGTATTGAGTGTAGAACATTTAACAAATGAAAATTATAACGATGTTAGTTTTGAACTCCATAAAGGTGAAATTCTTGGTTTCTTTGGCCTGGTAGGTGCAGGAAGAACAGAAGTAATGAGAACCATTATAGGAGCAGATCAAAAAACATCCGGAAAGATTATCCTTAAAGGAAAAGAAGTAAAGAATGGCTGGAATACTACAAAAGCGTTGAAGGCCGGAATAGGATTATTACCTGAAGATAGAAAAACACAAGGATTTATGAATCTTTCTAACAACTATGAAAATATAGCAATTTCAAGTTTGGAAAAATATATGAAAGGTCCGTTTACGGATGAAAAGAAGAAAATAGAAAATGCAGAACGCTTTTTTGAAGAAATGGATGTACATCCAAGAAGAGTTGATTACCTGACAAGTAATATGTCAGGTGGAAATCAGCAGAAAGTAATTTTAGCAAGATGGATGGCTACAGATGTAGATATAATCATATTTGATGAACCTACAAAAGGTGTAGACGTAGGTGCTAAAGCAGAAATTTACAGACTGATGGAAGAACTTGTTGAAGAAGGTAAGAGTATAATCGTAGTTTCTTCAGAGTTACCGGAAGCAATGGGTATTAGCGACAGAATCATCGTAATGAGTGAAGGAAACGTAACAGCTGAACTTACAAGTAAGGTTGATTTTGTAGAAGATTCAATTCTTGATTTGGCAATTGGAGGTAATTAGAATGAAAGGTATATGGAATAAATATAAACGTGAATTTGTAGTGTTAATAGCTACACTTGCAATGTGTGTAGTATTCACAGTGTTAAATAAAAATTTCTTAAATTATAGTAACTTTTTAACAGTTTTGCAACAGATGGTATTAAATGGTATACTTGCCGTAGGTATGATGTTTACAATCATTACCGGAGGTATCGATCTTTCAGTAGGATGTACATACGCAATCACAGGTATTGTAGTAGCTTCATGTACAGTTAACTATGGAATGAATCCATTTTTAGCTATTTTAGTAGGTATATTAATTGGAGCAGTTCTTGGAGCATTCAATGGTTTCCTTATTAATCAGTTAAAACTTCAGCCTTTCATTGCTACATTAGGTACAATGAGTTTATACAGAGGTATTGCTTACGTAGTAACAGGTGGTGTTCCTGTAACTAATGTCCCAACATCATACAGAGACATTTTCAATGGAATCGTGTTTGGTGGTGTAAGAAGCTACATCATCGTAATGGTAGTAGTATTCGTAATAGCCCACATTCTTTTATCAAAAATGAGAAGCGGAGATTACTTATATGCAGTAGGTGGAAATGAAGAAGCAGCTAAATTATCAGGTGTTAACGTAATTAAAACAAAGTATATTGCTTACATTTTCTGCGGAATATGTGCAGCAATAGCAGGTATGATTATGTTAGCAAGTTTAGGTTCAGCAGAAGCTACAGCAGGTCAGGCTTATGAAACAAATGCCATCGCAGCAGCAGCTATCGGTGGAACAAGAATGGCAGGTGGTAAAGGTACAGCACTTGGAACATTCATTGGAGCATTAATGCTTGCAGTATTAAAAGTAGGTATGGTAGTTATCAACGTTGACTCTTTCTGGCAGTTCGTTGTAACTGGTATTATAATCATTGTAGCTTCATACTTTGAATTTATTCAGCAGGATATTAAAGGATTTGTTGCACGTCATAAAAAAGCTGCAAACTAAATAATGGCATTATATTATGAACATTATAAGAAACTAAAATAAATATTTGATTTAAGAGGTGCAGGAATATTAATTTAAATATTTATGCACCTCTTGTTGTATAATTACATAATGTAAGTGTCAAAAGAATAAATGGCGATTGTGTTTGTGAAAATAATAAACTTGTATTTATTGACACTTAGCAATGTGAACGGAAAAATGTCAAAGGAGAAACATAAATGAAAGATAAGATTACAGTTATTGGTAGTCTGAACTATGATATTATTTTGAAAATATCAAGATTGCCATATAAAGGAGAAACATTACCGGCAAATGAAGCTGCATATAGTGCGGGTGGAAAAGGCGCAAATCAGGCAGTTCAGGCAGCAAAGCTCCATACACCGACATATATGGTTGGTTGTGTTGGAACAGATGCAGCAGCAGATTTCCTTGTAAGTACAGCAAAGCAGTATGGAGTAAATACAGATTATATTAGAAAAGTTCCGGGAAGCAGCGGAATGGGAATTATAAACGCAATTGATGACGGTAGTGTATTTGCTTGCATAGTAAGAGGCGCGAATTATGAAATCACAAAACAGGATATCGACCATGCAATGCCTGCATTAAAGGAATCGAAAGTATGTATTTTGCAAAATGAAATTCCTGTAGAAATGATTGAATATGCAATTGATAAAGCTAAGGAAGCCGGATGTATTGTAGTTTTAAATGCGGCTCCGGCGATAGAACTCAAAGATGAATATTTGGCGAAAACAGATATATTAGTTGTTAATGAAGTAGAAGCAGCTTTTTATTGCAAGACAGAAATTGATTCTCTTGATAAAGCAAAAGAAGAAATAAAGAAAACTGCTGAAAAATATGGAAACAATGTAATCTTTACATTAGGTAAGGATGGAGCGGTTGTATACGAAGATGGTAAAATAGAAGTAATTCCGGCAATGAAAGTAGATGCGGTAGAAACTACAGGTGCCGGAGATTCATATATTGGAGCAGTAAGTCATTCGATAGTTGAAGGAAAAGGATTAATAGAAGCTTGTAAATTTGCAACAAAGTGCAGCGCAATAACTGTATGCAGATATGGCGCACAGCCTTCAATGCCAACTTTAGAAGAAGTTGAATAGAAATGACAAAAAATGACAAAAAATGATTGAAAAGTTTTCCGCAAAAGTATAAACTATAAATAGGTATAATTTATCTAATAAAACCAAGAAGGAATAGGATATAGAAAGTATAAACTATAACTGTTTATTTATACTTTTCAATGTTAGGAGGCAGATATGATTCCATATGAAAGAAGGTTACAAATATTAGATTTACTGGAAAAAAGCGAAGTCGTATCTTTGGATGAGTTCTGCAAATCTTTAGGGGGCGTATCGGAGTCTACCGTTAGAAGAGATTTGAAGACTATGGAAAAAGAAGGAGAGATAACTTTACTCAGAGGTGGTGGTGCCTGTTTAAAGAGAGGAAGTTATGAAGTACCTGTAATTTCTAAATTTAGTAAAAATGTCGAAGAAAAAGAACGTATTGCAAAGTATGCGGCTGATTTAGTTAAAGACGGTGAATCAATTTATATTGATTCAGGAAGCACAGCTTTAATGATGATAAAATATTTGAGAGAAAAAAATATTACTGTTGTAACAACAAATGCAATGATTTATCAGGAGTTGCAGACCAATAATATTAAATGTATTGTTGCAGGAGGAGAGATTAATATAACAACTGCATCAATAATAGGAATTACAACAAATAATTTCCTTAAAAAATATTATTTTGATAAAGCATTTATTGGAATGTCCGGTTTCTCAGAAGGGGCAGGATTCAACACACCTGATTTACTTGAAGCTGAAAAGAAGCGTATAGTACATCATAATTCAACAAAATCATACGTTCTTGCAGACAGCACGAAATCAGGCAAAAATACATTATGCAAAGTTATGGAATTAGAGGAAGCAACAATAATTTGTGATAAGAAAACAAGTGTTGTTGAAGCAGGCAATAATTACATAATAGCAGAATAAACATAGTATTAAATTTGTTGCAAAAATTTTCACAAAAATAAAACATGTGAATACAAAAATAAATATTAGAGGTGTGAACTATGAAGATAGGAATTGGAAATGATCATGTTGCAGTAGACATGAAAAATGAAATTAAAGAATATCTTGAAAGCAAAGGATATGAAGTTGTAAACTTTGGAACAGATTCTAAGGAAAGATGCAATTATCCTGTTTATGGTGAGGCAGTAGCAAATGCTGTTGTAAGTGGAGAAGTAGACTGTGGTGTTTTAATCTGTGGAACAGGCGTAGGAATTTCACTTGCAGCTAATAAAGTTAATGGAATAAGAGCATGTGTATGTAGCGAACCATATAGTGCAAAATTATCGAAGCAGCATAATAATTCTAATATCATAGCATTTGGCGCAAGAGTAATTGGTGTTGAAACAGCCAAGATGATAGTAGATGAGTGGTTAAATGCTGAATATGAAGGCGGACGTCATCAGGTTAGAATTGATATGATTAAGGAAATTGAAGAAAAGCAAAAACAAAAATAAAAAAGGAGATAGAAAGCTATGAAGGTAAAAAATATTTCAAATCCCGAAGAATTTTTAAAGGTTATTGACAGTTGTGAAGGCAAAGTAGAATTAATTACAGATGATGGAGACAGATTAAATTTAAAATCAAAATTATGCCAGTTAGTTTCATTATCAACAATTTTTTCGTCAGCAGCAAAAATACCTGAAATGGAAATTATTGCCCATGAATTGGAAGATTCTAAAAAGATAATGGATTATCTTATGCGTGGATAAATAAAAAAGTAACTTAATATTTAAAGGAATAGTAATAAAGCCGATGCGAAAGCATCGGCTTTATGTTATAATGTGCGATATGGGTAATGAAATAAAAAAAGACAAGGAGAAGAGTTTTATGAAACGAAGAAACAAAGGTTTAATGTTGCTTGTTACATTGCTGTTGATAACATTATTTTCAACAACGGTATTTGCAGCAGATGAAGCAGAGTATGTTCCTAAATTATTTGGGACATTTTGGGCGTTGATACCGCCACTTGTGGCAATTGTACTTGCATTGATTACAAAGGAAGTTTATAGTTCATTGTTTATCGGAATTGTAATTGGTGGAGTACTATATGCGGGTGGTTCATTTGAAAAAACACTTACACATGTACTTAGTGATGGAATAGTTGGTTCACTTTCAGATTCTTATAATGTTGGTATTTTAGTATTCTTAGTTGTTCTTGGAACAATAGTTGCATTGATGAATAAGGCAGGAGGATCAGCAGCGTTTGGAGAATGGGCTTCTAAGCACATTAAGACAAGAGTAGGAGCACAGCTTGCAACTATAGCACTTGGTTGTTTGATTTTTGTAGATGACTATTTTAACTGTCTTACAGTAGGTAGTGTTATGAGACCTGTAACAGACAGACATAATGTATCAAGAGCTAAGCTTGCATATTTAATAGATGCTACGGCAGCTCCCGTATGTATTATTGCACCGATTTCTTCATGGGCAGCAGCAGTTACAGGATTTGTAAAAGGTGAGGACGGATTTGTAGTATTTATAAAATCAATACCATATAACTATTATGCTTTATTGACGATTGTTATGATGATTACAATTGTTGTAATGAAAGTAGATTTTGGCTCAATGGCAAAGCATGAAGCAAATGCAGCTAAAGGAGATTTGTTTACAACAGGTAAAAAAATATATGAAGAAATTGATAATGAAGGAAAAGAGAAAAAAGGTAAAGTATGTGACCTTGTAGTTCCTGTAATTACACTTATTATATGCTGTATTATTGGCATGATTTATACGGGAGGATTTTTCTCAGGTACAGATTTTGTGACAGCATTTTCAAATAGTGATGCATCAGTTGGTTTAGCATTAGGTAGTATATTTGCACTTGTTATTACATTAGTATTTTATGTTGTACGAAGAATATTACCGTTTAATGAGTGTATGGATTGCCTTCCGGAAGGATTTAAGGCAATGGTTCCTGCAATTCTTATTTTAACATTTGCATGGACATTAAAGAACATGACAAGTAGTTTAGGAGCAGCAGAATTTGTTGAAGTAATAATGAAGAATAGTGCTGAAGGTTTTGCAATATTCCTTCCTGCGGTTATATTTGTAGTAGGATGTGGACTTGCATTTGCAACAGGTACATCATGGGGAACATTCGGTATCCTAATTCCTATTGTTGTACAGGCATTCCAGAAAACTGACCCTGCAATGATGATTATTGCCATATCTGCATGTATGGCAGGAGCTGTTTGTGGAGACCATTGTTCTCCAATTTCAGATACAACAATCATGTCATCGGCAGGAGCACAATGCGAACATACAAATCATGTATCTACACAGATTCCATATGCAGTAACAGTTGCTGTAGTTTCATTTATAACATACATAATTTCAGGAGCATTGCAGAAAGCAGCAGGAATTGGATGGGCTGCACTTCCTATCGGAATTATTCTTATGATTGGAACTGTTGTAGGAATTAAAGTTTTAGGCTCGGGAAAAGAAGTAGTTAATGATTAGTATTATTAAGCTAGATTTCTTAATTGTAAATATATTTAGCGTTAATATATAAAACAGAGGAGTATCCGTAGAGGGTACTCCTATTTTATTGGGAAGAAGCCGGTTGCTCATTTTTTATTTGTTTTCCCTCTGAATCTATATGATAATTATCAGTATAAATAAGCTGTGAAACGGGAACAATTTCATATCCTTTATTCTTTAACCCTTCAATAATTTTAGGAAGAGCCTGAGCAGTATATTTTGCTCCGTTATGCATTAGAATAATTGCACCGGCCTTTAATTCCTTATTGTTAAGAACTTCATTTACAATTGCATCAACACCATAGTTTTTCCAATCTAGAGAATCTACAGACCATTGTATTGTAAAATAACCACATTCTTTTGCTTTAACAATAACATGATTATCATAATCGCCGTAAGGAGGTCTAAACAAATTCATTTGATAGGAAGTAAGATTTTTAACGTTTTCGGTAACAGTATTAAGTTCATTGCATATTTCTTCGTTTGACAGAGAACTCATATTCTTATGATTTGCACTATGATTGCCTAAATCATGCCCTTGCTCGTAAATCGCTTTTACGTCATTAGGGTATTGCTTAACCCAGCCACCTGTCATAAAGAAAGAGGCTTTAATATTATTTTCTTTTAAAATATCTAATATTTTTTGTGTATCATCATTTCCCCAGGCAGCATCAAAACTAATGGAAACCTGAGGTTTAGCAGTATCTACACAATAAATTGGAAGTTCTTTTGCAGCAGATGAAACAGGGAGAGAATCAAATGTATCTTTATAGGAAAAACCCTGAAAATAATATGTAACACCAATTGCTAATGCGATAAAGAAAAGCCAGGAAATACTCCTTTTTGTCATACTAAGATATTCAGAATTATTTGACATTGTAACCTCCTATGTTTTATTGTACAGTTTATGAAAAATACGGGATGGATATGATTACAAATTTATAAATTATAGAGTATAATAAGCCGTGGAAAATATATGAAATTTTATTTAATTAAGAAACATAGGATGGCATAAAATGAGATACATGAGAAAATCAAAACGTAGAAAAGAAAGAATTAAAAAAATCGGAATATTATTAATAGTTGCATTAGTGGCTATGGTTGCATGGAAGGCAAGTGAAATTTATTATGGCAAAATAAATTTGAGTAAGTTGGAAAACATGGAAAGACCGGAGTGGATAGATGACCAGATTATAGATGTGGATGGTGCATCAAGAAGTGGAGAAAAACTTGACAGCGTTAAAGATATAGTTATTCACTATGTCGGAAATCCGGGAAGTACGGCACAGCAAAACCATGATTTTTATGCTGGAAATCAGTCAAATGTAAGTTCTCATTTTGTGGTAGGATTAGATGGCGAAGTAATTCAATGTATTCCGCTAGATGAAATGTCAGCAGCAAGTAATTGGCGAAACAATGACACTATATCGATAGAGGTATGTCATCCGGACAAATCAGGAAAATTTAATAAAAAGACTTATAAATCTTTGGTAAAACTTACTGCTTGGCTCGAAATGGCATGTGGGTTAAATGAAGACCATGTAATTAGACATTATGATATAACAGGAAAAGAATGCCCAAGATACTATGTTAAACATGAAGATGCGTGGAAAAAATTTAAAAAAGATGTAAAGAAATACAGAAAATAATCTGAAAAAACCATAAGAAAATACTCACGTGAAAATAACAAAAAAGAAAATGTTATACGAATATAATCACTGAAAAGAAGCGAAGCGGATTTGGCATGTCAGGAAGAAAAAATAAAAGAAAATTTGCCTAAAGTGGCTATTATATGTGAATATGATGCAATGCCTGAAATTGGACATGGTTGTGGGCATTCGGCAAGTTGTGCAGCAGGAATTATATGTGCACTTGCAATTAAAGAAGAACATAGTGAGTATAGAAACCGATAATTGGGATTTTTTATATCCTAAATAAAAAAGGCAAAACTGGGGCAAATTCTTAATTTTACTAATTTGCCCTTTAAGAAATAAAAAAATGTATTATAATATGTTAGGTGTGTAAAGCACAAAAATATATGAGTAAGGAAGAAAATCATGGGAAATCAAGTAAAAAAAATGGGAAAAGCATTAATGCTTGTTCTTGCAATGTTAGTATGTTTTAACATTGGTGTTATGGCGCAGGAAATAGAGGCAACAATGGCACCGGAAAATGTAAAAGAAGCAGAAACGACAAAGGTAGCAGGAGAAACAGAAACAACAAAACCTGCAGGTGAAGTTGAAACAACAACTAAAGCAAATGAGACAGAAACAACAAAGCCTTCAGGAGAGACAGAAACAACAACCCCTAGTGAAAACAATAATGGAACAAATACAACGCAGCCAAATGTAAGAATTTTATTTGTTGGTAATAGTTCAACTTATTATAATGATATGCCACAGATGGTAAAAGGACTTGCACAGGCTGATGGAGTGAATGTAACAATTCAGGCACTTACAGCAGCAAATTACAAACTTTATCAGTTCGCTGATGAAAAGGATACATATGGTTCTCAGCTTATAAGTGCATTAAAAAATTATAAGTGGGATTATGTAATTCTTCAGGACCACAGAGAAATGATTATCACAGATATTGCAAAAACTCAGACAGCAATTGAAACATTGAAACCATTAATTCAGGGTTCAGGTGCAAAGATGCTTCTTTATGATACACAGGCTGATTATATTGGAAGGAGTTTTACTGCAACAGGATATAGCTATTATTTATCACATAATGAAATACAGCATTATATGATAAAGGGTTATTATATGATGGGAAATAAGTATGGCGCGCAAGTTATTTCATCAGGAGTTAATTTTGAAAGATGCTTAAAACAGTTTCCTGATATAAAATTATACAATGCGGATAACATACATCCTACACCTACAGGAAGTTATTTGGCAGCGTGTACAATTTATGGAACAATATTTAATACAACAGCATTAGAAAATAAGTATTTACCTGAAAGTGAATACGATTCTAATGGACTTCTTAAGAAAGTTACTAAAGAAGATGCTTTAAAAATGCAGGCTATAGCAGACCCAAGACTGACAATTGATACTTCATATGTAGAGGTAAATAAAGGATTTAATTCAAAAGTAACAGCAACATTGATTGCAAATGAAAAGAATGAAATTTTGAAAGATTATAAAAATGAAATTCAGTATTCAAGTTCAAACGATACAGCTATTTCAGTAAACAAATATACCGGAAGTTACAATGCAATTGGCGTTGGAGATTCAATGATAATGGCAACAACAGACAGTGGATTGATTACAATGTGTACAATAAGTGTAAAGCAGCCTTCGACATCATTTGCAATTAACGAAACAGGAATAGCCAAATTATATAAGGGCGATACTATTCAGTACACAACAAAGATAGCACCAAGTGATACAACAGATACAGTTAAATGGACAAGTAATAACACAGCTGTAGCAACTGTAAGTGATACAGGTCTTGTTACAGCAAAGAAAGTAGGAACTGCAAAAATAACAGCAACTACAACAAGTGGTATTAAGGCAGTACGTTACATAAGAGTAAAACTTATTAAACCTAAAAATGTAAAAGTTAAAAAGCTTTCAACAAAAGCAAAAGGAAGCAGATATGCAAATATAAGAATTAAATGGACAAAGAATACTAATGCAGTTAAATATTATGTATATCGTTCATCAGGTTCAGGATACAAAAAAATTGCTACAACTAAAAAGCCGAAATACACAGATAAAAATAAGAAAAAAGGTGTTAAATACTATTATAAAGTAAGAGCAGTTTATTCAAACTCTAAATGCAATAGTTATTTGTCAGATACAAAATCAATTTCTTTAAAATAATAGAGAAATTGGTTAGAAATTAAGAATGATTAATCTATTAGAAATGACAGATGAAACAGAATAAATTAAGACAATAGTTTTAAATAAAAACGGAGTTGACATTTTACGACTATTTAAATATAATTACACGAGAAATTAATAGTCCGTGAGGGAGTAGTTCGCGTGAAAGCGTGATTTGTCAACAATCCCGATAGCATAAGCTATCTGGCAAATATTAAAGAATGAGACTTATGGTTTTGAAGATACTAATAATAATTAGTATCTTCAAAATTATGAGTCTTTTTTATACCTGTAATGTCAAGGCATAGACATATGAGATTAAATCTGTTTTGAATATGACAAAAATGTATATTTTAGATATCGTTAAAACATTAGATTGTTAAAATGTATATTTGGGACAAAAGACGTTAATTTTTAAATAATTTACATGGGAAATAAATTATTAAGTATAAATACAAGATATATACTATGAACAAATCGGATATTAAATCTAATTCTATTATACAAAAGGGCAGGAGATAAAAATGGAATATTTAGTTGAGTTCTTATTGTTGGGAGTTGGACTTGCAATGGATGCGTTTGCAGTGTCTATTTGCAAAGGATTAGCTATGCGCAAAGTCAATAAAAAACAGGCAGTTGTCATAGCGTTGTTTTTTGGTGGCTTTCAGGCAATTATGCCGATAGTCGGATGGTTTTTATGTAAGGGTTTTCAAAACTATATAGAAGCTTTTGATCACTGGATAGCTTTTGCATTATTGGCATTTATTGGAATGAAAATGATTATAGAAACATTGAGTGAAAAGGAAGAAGATGTAGTTGTTGAAAAAATGGATCCGCCACTTGACATGAAAGAAATGCTTATGCTTGCAATTGCAACAAGTATAGATGCATTGGCAGTAGGTATATCTTTAGCAGCCCTTGACAGACCAATAGTGGAATCAGCTACTATTATAGGTGTGGTTACATTTATTATATCTATTGTAGGCGTTTATATTGGAAACTTTTTTGGAAACAGATATAAGAAAAGAGCAGAGCTTGCAGGTGGAATTATTTTAGTACTAATAGGTGTAAAGATTTTATGCGAACATATGGGATGGATAGCATTTTAAATTTTGAAAAGAAAATAAAATGAAAGAAATTCATTTTTAATAAATGTTTTCGACAAATGGCTGCCGACCGGGGGGAAGGGCAGTACATCTTTTTATGGAGGAAAAAGATATGATAATAACAATAATAACGGCATTATTACTTTTAATAGTTGGATTTATATTGCTGGTTAAAGGAGCAGATTTTTTTGTAGAAGGAAGTGCAAGTGTAGCAAAGAAGTTAAAGATTCCATCACTTGTAATTGGAATGACAATTGTGGCAATGGGAACAAGTTTGCCTGAATGTTCAGTCAGCATTATTGCTTCAATGAATGGAAGTAATTCTTTATCAATCAGCAATGCAGTTGGTTCAAATATATTTAATCTTATGGTTGTGTGTGGAATTTGTACTTTGTTTATTCCACTTGAAGTAGCTAAGGATACGATAAAAAGAGACTTCCCACTTTCAATAGCATGTGCACTCCTTTTATTATTTACGGGTTATACATCAATGACATTGGGTAGAACAGAAGGAATAGTATTTTTAATCTGCTTTGCATTTTTTATTCTTATAATGGTTAAAAGCACAATGAAATCAAGAAAGATTTCAAATGAGGAAATGCAGGAAATAGATGAAGAAATCGAAGAAATATCAGAAAATTTGTCAGGAGTTAAATGTCTGTTATATATAGTTGGTGGAGCTGTTGCAATAAAATTTGGTGGTGATTTTGTAGTAAACGGTGCAACTTCCATAGCAAGAACAGTAGGAGTAACAGAAACAGTTATAGGGCTTACAATTGTAGCACTTGGAACCAGTCTTCCTGAACTTGTTACATCAATTGTGGCAGCGAGAAAGAAAGAAGTTGATATGGCTGTTGGCAATGTAATAGGTTCAAATATTTTTAATATATTAATGGTACTTGGAATTGCAGCAACAATAAGTCCAATTACATTTTTAACAGAAAATATAATAGACATTATTGTATTAGTAATATTTAGTGGACTTGTATGGGCATTTGCCTGGACAAAGAAACAGCTTGATAAAAAAGAAGGAATAATAATGTTAGTCCTTTATGTTATTTATACAGTCTATATTCTTATGAGGTAAAAAAATAAACTATACTTATAATGAAATAATTACAGAATTAGAATTTTAGTATACTTATAATAGATTATTGATGAATAATTTTGTAAACACAAAAAAGTTTATCTTATAAACACAATTTTATAAATACAATTTTATCAACAAAAAAAGTTTAGTTTGACAATGAAAAAAAGGTGGTTTATAATCACATTAATTAGGTGCTTTTGGCACAATATATCAGTAAGGCTATGACAAAGAGAAGTAACATAGATTATCGCTTCAAGAGAGCGGATGATGGTGAGATGTCCGCAGAATGAATTTATGTGAATAACACTTTCGAGCTGCAATCCGAAAGCAATGGCAAGTAGGTGCGACGTGGTTGTACGACACACAACAGGGTTTATCCCATGAGTGGCTGCAATGCAGCAAATCAGGTGGTACCGCGGAATAAGTTAGATTAACTGTCCGTCCTGAACTGTAGTAGTTTAGGATGGGCTTTTTTTGTTTGAATTTGCTATAAAATTTGAACAATATAGTTTAATTGTTTTCCTAAACAATATATAGAAATATGAAGGAGACTAACAGAATGGATACAAACACAAATAACATTTATCGTGATGTTACAATGGACAACATATCTGAAGCAAATGTTGGACAGACAATGAAGATTTGCGGATGGGTTGAAAACATCCGTGACCATGGTGGTGTTTCTTTTATCGATTTAAGAGACATGTATGGCCAGATGCAGGTAGTAATGAGAGATACTTCATTACTTGATGGAATTAATAAGGAAGATTGTATTTCTGTAGAAGGACCAATTCAGCATAGAGATGAAGAAACATACAATGATAAGATTGCAACAGGAACAATCGAATTAGAAGCAAAGAAAGTAACAGTTTTAGGAAAAGTTTACAGACAGCTTCCATTTGAAATAATGACATCAAAGGAAACACGAGAAGATGTTAGATTAAAATATCGTTATCTTGATTTGAGAAATAAGAAAGTAAAGGATAACATGATTTTCAGATCAAAGGTTATTTCTTTCTTAAGAGAAAAGATGACAGAGATGGGATTCTTAGAAATTCAGACACCAATTCTTTGTGCATCATCTCCTGAAGGCGCAAGAGATTACATTGTACCTTCAAGAAAATTTAAAGGAAAATTCTACGCTCTTCCACAGGCCCCACAGCAATATAAACAGTTGCTTATGGTATCAGGATTTGACAAATATTTCCAGATTGCACCATGTTTCAGAGATGAAGATGCAAGAGCAGACCGTTCACCGGGGGAATTTTATCAGTTAGATTTTGAAATGAGTTTTGCTACTCAGGAAGATGTTTTCAGAGTAGGTGAAGAAGTTTTAAGTGCAACATTTGAAAAATTTGCACCTGAAGGATTTGAAGTAACAAAGGCTCCATATCCTATTATCAGTTATAAGCAGGCAATGCTTGAATTTGGTACAGATAAGCCTGATTTAAGAAACCCATTAAGAATAGTTGATGTTACAGATTTCTTCCAGAGATGTACATTTAAGCCATTCCATGGTAAGACAGTAAGAGCTATTAAAGTTCATGCTGATATGTCAAAGGGATTCCATGAGAAATTATTGAAATTTGCTCAGAGCATCGGAATGGGAGGACTTGGATATCTTGAAGTTAAAGAAGATATGACATATAAGGGACCAATTGACAAATTTATTCCGGATGATATGAAGACAGAAATTAAGGAGATTGCAGGATTAGAAGCAGGAGATACAATTTTCTTTATCGCTGATAATGAAAAGCAGGCTGCTTTATATGCAGGTGAAATCCGTACAGCATTAGGAGAAAGACTTGATTTAATTGAAAAGAATGCATATAGATTCTGCTACATCAATGACTTCCCAATGTATGAATATGATCCTGAAGCAAAGAAGATTATATTTACACATAACCCATTCTCAATGCCACAGGGTGGACTTGAAGCATTAGAAACAATGAAACCTGAAGACATTCTTGCATACCAGTATGATATTGTATGTAACGGTGTTGAATTATCATCAGGTGCTGTTAGAAATCACGATATGGAAATCATGGTTAAAGCATTTGAAATTGCAGGTTATACAGAAGATGATTTGAAAGAAAAATTCGGAGCACTTTACAATGCATTCCAGTTTGGAGCACCTCCACATGCAGGAATGGCTCCTGGTGTAGACCGTATGATTATGTTACTTACAAATGAAGAAAATATCAGAGAAATTATTCCATTCCCAATGAATGGTAACGCTCAGGATATGATGTGCGGAGCTCCTGGTGAAGTTACAGAACAGCAGCTTAGGGAAGTTCATATTAAAGTAAGACAGTAATAAAGATATAAATACAGATCCCGGGGTTTTAACACTTGGGGTCTGTTTTACTTTATATAATGAGTCGGGCATTTGCGTAAATAATACAAAGCAATATGACAAAAAGCAATTTTATTAGCATATTTTAAAATGAAATTAAACATTTAAACATATGCAGAAATGGGATAAGCAGATTGGAGAAAAATATGTACGATACAGTTATTTTTGATTTAGATGGAACGTTACTTAACACAATAGATGACATAGCAGCAGCAGTGCAATATGCTCAAAAAAAATATGGTTTTCCGGTTCATACAGTAGATGAAGTAAAAAAACACGTAGGAAATGGTCTTAGACTTTTGATGCACCGCTCAATTCCGGAAGGCGAGAATAATCCTGATTTTGATAAGATATTTGCTGATTTTAGTGAATATTATCAGAAGCATTGTCAGATAAAAACGAGAGCTTATGATGGCACGTTAGATTTGATAAAAGAATTAAAGAAACGTAATATTAAAATGGCAATTGTGTCAAATAAGAATTATAAAGCAGTTGAATCTTTGAAAAATATTTATTTTGAAGGTTTAATAGATGTTGCATTAGGAGAAAATGAAGCTGCCGGAATTAAGAAAAAACCGGCAAAAGACATGGTTATGTCAGCACTCGATAAATTAGGCAGTACACAGGAAAAATCAATTTATGTAGGAGATTCAGAAGTTGATAGTCAGACTGCTGTTAATTCAGGACTTGATTGCATCCTTGTAAGTTGGGGATTTAGAACAAAAGACATTTTAGAAAAACTTGCTTATAAGAAAATAATAGATGAACCAATGCAATTGTTAGATGTGATTGAGTAAGTAATATAATAAAGAGTGGCGAATTTGTTCGTCACTCTTTATTATTAAATATAGATTATAAAACATTTGTTAGGAAGGTAGTGACCATTTTTCTGTATTAAATAAACAGGGCTTTCATTGTATCTAATGTTCGCCCCACTCTATCATTGGTTACTTTCAAGACTATCATTCTGATAAACAATATTTCCTGAAAGACCATTTGAGTACGTAAGTTTTTTGTGCTTAAAATGGTTCAATATCTGAATCCACAATCTAATAAAATCCTTGCCACAAAATATAAGAAAAAGAACAAGTCCTAATAAGGATGTGTATTTACCAACCTTTATAAGAGGTGCATGATAAACTAATTTAATAATATGATGTCCTGATGAAAGAGAAAATCCTAAAAAGGCATTATCAGTCATAAAGTAATCAATTTTTTGGCCGTCCACATATACTGAGAATCCGTTGTCGTAAGGAATTGTTGTAGTAAAATAACTATCTTTATCTAAAGTAATGTTCCCTGTAATCATATTATTTTCATAAGCAACATCAGTCATCATTGTAATGTTATTTTTTAAGGCAGAAACCTGGTCATAATCAATTTTATAAATTTCAAATTCACTGAATTCAAAACTACATCCTTTAGGAAAACGAATGTTTAATATATTATTGTCAGCAGAATCTGATACAACAAATTTAAAATTGAAATTTTTATTAGGATAAGCAGAATTAAGACCACTTAAACTATTTTGAATACCATTAATTTTAATTGTTGAACGGTTTCTACCATATCCTTTGATATTGCATTTTATAATATAAATGCAGTCCTTTAAATTATCAGGAATCTCAACATTAAAAGTTTTTGCACCATTCATAGTATCAACATGATAATATCCATCTGTAGTACGCTCTAATTTTAAATCAATATTAAGATTAACCTTCTTTAACATAGAATGATAAGAAGAATTAACATCATCATCAACAACAATATATTTTAATAAAGCAACCTCTTTTTCTTCTGGTGAAAGAGAAAGATATTCGTCTAAACTCATAGTATCTTTAGATGCAAATCCAAGAGAATAAGCATTATCTGATTTATATACCTTGACATTGCCTGCCTGACAGACTGCCTTGTATCCTGCAGGAGCAGTTGTTGTGGAAGCAATGTATTTAACACCCATAAGCGTTTTAAACAAAACATCATTTGATGAAGTGATGGAAATGTCATTAACGGTAGGGTTACTAAGCTGAAGGTCATAATTACACATATTTAAATAAGGCTTATTAAAAACAGATGAGTAACAACCTTCTGAAAAATATTTCTTTCCATATATGATATTATTTGTAAATTTACTATCAGTTATATTGCTCGTTCTGAAAAATGTATCATCACCATTTAATGCAATTGCAATAGCAGCGTTTTTACTTTTATCATAATATTTTGCAGCATCTTTTTTTGCAACCAAAGTGTCAGAAGCATTTCCAACATAGCAACAGAAAATGGCAATTAAAATTGTAGGCAACATAAAAACATAGTTCTTATTTATTTGGCAATAGGCAGCAATAAAACAAAAAGTAATTATAAGGTCAATAACTATTGCAATGTATATTGGATTTTCATGCATATATGCAGAAATTGCAATAAGAACTAATATGCCAAATGTAACGAGTGCTAATTTACCGGTTTCATATTTTTTAGCTAATAAATCCCTTACAAAAAATGCGGTAACAAGTAAAATTAAAGGAACAAATGGAATAAGAGCTTTCCCTCTAATGTATAGAAAACCGTTTAATAAATATTGACCTACAGGAAATGCTGAAACAAACAAAATACAAATGCAAAGAAACTTCTTTGAAAAATCTTTGCTTAATATTAATATGCAGGCTAAAGCTAAAAATGCAATAGCGGTCACACCCATTCCATATGGTGTGTAAAACATTTCGTTATTAGGAAACTGAGGTATAAATAATTTAGCTAAAGAAATTGATTTACCATCAGAAGAACCACGTCCTGATAAAATAGCAGCAAGACTTGGAAGTAAAATTACTGCGGAAAGCAAAATTCCAATAATTGAACTTGCACCATATCTTAAAGCAAAGAACCAAAACGGCTTTTTACCAGCAGGAAGTTTGTAGTATAGTTCCTGATTTTCTTTGTACTCAAAAAATTTGTAAATAGCATAAATACTTATAGCAACAATTCCTGACACAGCAAAGAAATAACTTGTCAAAAACATACATGTAATGCTTAGAATAAGAAGTATCTTTCTGTCTTTTTTATATAAATGGTCAACACCAACTAAAGCTAATAATAAAAATGGAATATAATCCATGAACATTACCTGCTTATGGCTGTGGTACAATAATGGACCGGCACAGGCAAATAAAAAAGTAATAAAATAAACAGTGCTTCGATTCATGTTGTTGTGTGATTTAAGCCAAAAGTAAAAAATATAAACAGATAACAAAACAACTACAATACTTGAAATGCTTATATATAATGCCATTTGGACATTTGGCAAAAAATAACTTATTAAAATAATTGGATTCATAAATCCGTAATAAGAAAAATTATAAGCATTTTGTCCGGCACCTAAATTAAGATTAAACTCAGGAAAAAGTCTTCCCGTATCATAAAATGACTGCCTAAAATAATCAGGGAGTACACTGTGCTGGGACAGCCAGTCTACGGAAGAACCATAAATATAATCAGAACCTGTTATAAGAAAGACAATTCCAAGAATAAAAGCAGTCACCAAAGAAAGGTAAATGAAATCATTTAACTCTATATATCTTTTGGACGATTTTTTTATAGATTTAATAAAATTCATAATTTACTCCTTTTCCCGAAAACAAATTTTATTTCAAATTAATAAGTACTAACTTCATTAATAGAATTATTAATAAATATGCAAAATAATCATCAAAACAGTTAATAACTTTATTTTTATCTTACATAAATAATGTACAATTCAAAATTTAAAGAACCATATTGAAATATCTTAAGTATTCTTTAAGAATGAAAAAAAGACCGCTTCGTATGTTACAATAAGTCGAGATAAAAACTTACCGGATAATCTTTAAAATAGAAAATAAAATGAACTAGATTTAGATTTTATAAATATTTCCGATGACGAGTTACTGATAAAAAGAAAGGAGAAAGTAGCATACAGTATTTTGTGTTAAGAAAGCGAAAAATACTTATTTTGTAAAATTTCAGGACATACGATATAGTCAGCTGCTAAAAATAATTTATGAAGAAAAATGTAAAAACAAAGAAAAAAATAGCGATTGTTTCTACAGTAATTGTAATAATAGCAATAGTTGTGGCAACGATAATGGGAACAGAATATGGCAAATTTTTATTTATTCGGTCCGTAAAAAATAAGCAATTGGATGAACTTGATTTAGAAAAATATAATAAATTAATGATTGTGGCACATCCGGATGATGAACTTATATGGGGTGGAGCGCATCTTTTAGAGGATGATTATTTGGTTGTATGCATAACAAGGGGGTATGATAAAACAAGAAAAAAAGAGTTTGAAAATGTAATAAATGCAACCGGTGATAAAGGAATTATATTGTCATATCCTGATAAAATAGCAGGTCAAAGAAGTGATTGGGGCAGATGGAAAAAAGATATTGAAAAAGATATTGAGACAATAATCAATTATAAGAATTGGGACGAAATAGTAACTCATAACGAAAAGGGAGAATATGGGCATATACATCATATAATGACACACAATATTGTAGATGAAGCGTGTGATAAAACAGAAACTGATGCAAAAATAATGTATTTTGGAGAATATTATAAAAAAATAAATTTGCCGGAAACAGGGCTTGAAAAGATAGATGAAAGTTTACTTAAGCAGAAAGATGAAATATCGAAACTTTACTCAAGTCAGAAAAAGACAATTGATAAATTACATCATATGTTTCCGTATGAAAATTGGACAGAGAGGGAGTAAGAAAAAATATGGGAATAGATTTCGTACAAATCTATTCCCATATTTTTTCTAATCTATCCCGCAGGCTTTTTTTGCAAGCATATCAGCAAGATCGTTATATTTGTCACCGGAATGACCTTTAACTTTACAAAATGTAATGTCAACTTTTTTCTTCGCCTGTTCATAGTATTTTTTATAGGCAATTGTGCCAGGCTTATTTGCACGCCAATCGCCCGTACACCATTTTTCTATACCGGCATAATCGTGGTAAATTGCGATATGTTTTATGCCGTGTTCTATAGCAAAATCCATTGCTGCCATTGAACCAAATATTTCACCTGAGACATTTCGCATAGAAGCGAGTTCAGGGTCATCAAAATCTTTAGAAAGATGAAATTCCTCTCCATTATAGAAAATAACACAACCATATGAAAAATGCTTTGTAGCAATATTATAACTTCCGTCTACATAAGCAACGGCTTTTACGGAATTGGAAAATGGTTTGTCATCATCTTCAACAGATTCTTTTATGACAGGAAAATCAGAATCATCAACAGAATCGTCAGATGGCATATCGAAGAGAGACATCTGCTTACTTTCCAAATTAAGATATGCGTAAGCGTCAGCCATATTTGTGAAACTTTTATACAAGGCACCGGGATATCCGTTTACACTTGCTTTACATTCATCCCACGTTTCAAATATTCCGTTTGTTCTTCCAACTTTAACAGCGTATATTTTTTTTGCCATAAAACATATTCCTTCCGTAATTATTTTGTGGTTGTTTCTAAATCCTTTTTGGATGTAGTTTTAGAAACTGATTTATCTTTAACTTTAGAAGTAGTTTCTGAATTGTTTTTAGAAGTAGTTTCTAAATTATTTTTATTAGAAGTAGTCTCAGAAGGATATTCCATATATTCTTCGCTTTCATCAGTCTCTTTACCATTTTTCCAAGGATTTCCTGCAACCGGGTCAGTAGGGTCCCAATTAGCTCTCTCATCGTTTAAGTCGATTTTTTTTACTTTTTTAATTTTTACAGGTGGAACTTCTGAATCTGAATCGTAAATTGTAACAGGAGTTCCTTTTGGACAATTATCATATATCCATTTTATTCCGTTAATGTTAAGTCTTACACAGCCAAGGGAAGCGTTGCTTCCAAGTTTATTATATTCTTCACTTTCCAAATCATCGTTGTGTGCACTGTAATATGGAATAGAATGAAGCATGATTGAACCGTTGATACGGATTGCATATTGGGCATAAGAACCATCAACCATTAGTCTCCAAGGATAATAATCGCTTGTTTTAAATGAACCTGTAGGGGTGTCTTTTACATCTTTTCCGACAGAGCACATAAATCCTTTATAAGGAATGGAGTATCTTCCGTTCTTGTCAATTCCATATATAATTACATAATTCTGAGTTCTGTTAACTCTTATCTGATAAGGAAAATCAGCATCAAAATCAATCAAATGCTTTGCAGCATCGCCTGAAGGAACTGTACTCATCTCTTCTATGGCAGAATCAGCAGGATTGTATGATGTTGTTTCTTCAAATGAAGATGAATCTTCGGTATTTTTTGTTGTAAGTTTTTCGGAATTACTTTTATTATTCATATTTGCATCAGACCTGTGTTCGGTTATTGATATTAAGAATATGCTGATTATTGCAAATAATGCTAAAAATATTATTACAAGTACGTATTTGTTTATTGGATTATTTTTTTTCATGTGTATTAATTCTCATCTTTCAAGTTTTGTCATATAAAGTAAATAAATAAGAAGGCATATATTAATTATGATATGATGCCGGAACAAAAAGTCACCGACTTTGATGCCTGTTTTCTCACATAATTCTATTGTAAAAACGGAGTAATTGCAATAGGCGGATTTTGTAAATTTAATTAAATTTTATTTAAGAATCTAACGTTGACTATCAAATTGTGGTTTGTTATTATTTTATAAGGGTTAGACGCCACATACTTTGTTTTGTGAAAGGAGAAACACATGAGATATACAAAACAAGAAATTATTAAAATTGCAGATGAAGAAGATGTTGAATTTATACGTCTTCAGTTCACAGATTTATTTGGGACATTGAAGAATGTTGCAATAACAAGAAGTCAGTTAGAAAAAGCATTGGATAATAAATGTATGTTTGATGGTTCTTCAATTGAAGGATTTGCCAGAATCGAAGAGTCAGACATGTATTTATATCCTGATTTAGATACATTTGAAATATTACCTTTCAGACCGCATCAGGGAAAAGTTGCAAGACTTATTTGCGACGTATATAAAACAGACGGAACACCTTATGAAAGTGATCCAAGATATGTCTTAAAGAAAGTATTAAAAGAAGCAGAAGATATGGGCTATACATTTAATGTAGGACCTGAATGCGAATTCTTTTTATTCCACACAGATGACAATGGATGTCCAACAACAATTACACATGAAAATGCAAGCTATTTTGATTTAGCACCTACAGATTTAGGTGAAAATGCAAGAAGAGACATGGTTCTTAATCTTGAAGATTTAGGATTTGAAATCGAAGCATCACATCACGAAGTAGCACCTGCACAGCATGAAATTGATTTTAAATATGATGAAGCATTAAAGACTGCTGATAATATTATGACATTTAAGCTTACAGTAAAGACAATAGCTAAGAGACATGGACTATATGCATCATTTATGCCTAAGCCAAAATACGGAGTATGTGGTTCAGGAATGCATACTAATATGTCATTGTTTAAAGAAGGAAAAAACATTTTTGCAGATGAAAATGATGAAAGAGGATTAAGTAAGGAGGCTTACAGTTTCATAGCAGGTATCATGGAACATATGAGAAGCATTTCAGCAATTACAAATCCTATCGTAAATTCATACAAGAGGCTTGTACCGGGTTATGAAGCACCTACATACATTGCATGGTCAGCTACTAACAGAAGCCCGCTTGTAAGAGTACCGGCAGCCAGAGGTGTAGGTACAAGAGTTGAACTTCGTTGCCCGGATTGTGCAGCTAATCCATATTTGACATTAGCCGTATGCCTTGCAGCAGGACTTGATGGAATTAAGAGAGGATTAGTTCCGAAAGAAAGTGTACAACAGGATATTTACTCAATGACAAGTAAAGAAAGAGATGAGGCAGGAATTGAAAACCTTCCAAAGAATCTTTATGAAGCTGTTAAGGAAATGAAGAAATCTTCATTTGTTAAGGATGTTTTAGGAAAAGAAACATTTGATAAATATGTATATGCAAAAGAATCAGAATGGATGGAATACACATCTCAGGTTACAGATTGGGAAATTAACAAATATTTAGACAGAATTTAATAACCGGAGGAATGAACGTGGTTGGAATTATAGTAGCATTTCCAAAACCTGAGGACAGCCGGGCAATCAGAAGTTTGTTATCCCGAAATGGGTTTAATGTAGTGGCCAATTGTACTACGGGGGCCAGTGCAATAAACAGAGCTGACGATATTGGTGAAGGCATTATTATAACAGGATATAAACTGCCTGATATGTTATACAGTGATATTGTAGACAATGTAGGAAGCAGTTTTGAAGTGATATTACTTGCATCAAAAAACAGACTGATGGAAGATAATACCGGGGTGGCAACTCTTGAGATGCCATTAAAGGTTAGAGATTTGATTAATTCCGTTGAAATGATGGAAAATCAGATTTTGTCAAAAAGACATAAGACAAAGCGCAAACCGGGTACTAGGAGCCCGGAAGACCAGGCGATAATTAATCAGGCAAAAGAGGCATTAATGACGGTACAGAATCTGACTGAAGAACAGGCACACAGATATTTGCAAAAGAACGCTATGGATAGCGGTTGCACAATGGTTGAAGTGGCAAAGATGGTTTCAGTTATGTTGTATCGCGATTAGCATATATAAATGAACATTAGGAGGATTGAAAAAATGTTTAAAATTAATGAAAATTACTTGAAACTTAGGGGAAGTTATCTTTTCTCAACAATTGCAAAGAAAGTTGCAGCTTACCAGGAAGCACATCCTGATAAAGAATTAATCAGATTAGGAATTGGAGATGTTACATTGCCATTAGCACCGGCAGTAATTGACAGCCTTCATAAAGCAGTAGATGAAATGGCATCTGCAGAAACATTCCATGGATATGCACCTGATTTAGGATATGAATTTTTGAGAAAAGCAATTGCCGACAATGATTACAAGGCAAGAGGTGTTGAGATTGCACTTGATGAAATATTTGTAAGTGATGGTGCTAAATCAGATTCAGGTAACATTGGAGAGATTTTCTCACAGGATAATAAGATTGCAGTATGTGATCCTGTATACCCTGTATATGTAGACACAAATGTAATGGCCGGAAGAACAGGAGAATTTCTTGAAGACGAAGAAAAATGGAGTGATGTAATTTATATGCCATGCACAGCAGAAAATAATTTTGTACCTGAACTTCCAAAAGAAGCACCGGACATCATTTATCTTTGCTATCCAAATAACCCAACAGGTTCTACAATTACAAAATCACAGTTACAGGAATGGGTTGATTATGCAAATAAGGTTAAGGCAGTTATTATTTATGATGCAGCATATGAAGCTTATATTTCAGAAGAAGATGTTCCGCATACAATCTATGAATGTGAAGGTGCTAAAACATGTGCCATTGAATTAAGAAGCTTTTCAAAGAATGCAGGATTCACAGGAACAAGACTTGGCTTTACAGTAATTCCTAAAGAATTAAAGCAGGGCGATGTAATGTTAAACAGCCTTTGGGCAAGAAGACACGGAACAAAATTTAACGGAGCTCCATACATTATCCAGAGAGCCGGCGAAGCAGTTTACTCAGAAGCAGGAAAGAAGCAGACAGCTGAGCAGGTAGCTTATTACATGAACAATGCGAAGACAATCCGTGAAGGACTTACAGAAGCAGGTTACAAGGTATCAGGTGGTGTAAACGCACCTTATGTATGGTTACAGGTACCTGAAGGAATGACATCATGGGAATTCTTTGATTACTTGTTAGAAAATGCAAATGTAGTAGGAACACCTGGTTCGGGATTTGGACCAAGTGGTGAAGGATATTTCAGACTTACAGGATTTGGAACATATGAAAATACAGTTAAGGCTATTGAAAGAATTAAGGCTTTGAATAAATAGAGGATGTATCGTAAGGTTGAAAGTATAAAACTTTAGTAAGTACAACTATAGAAAAAATGAAATAAAATTATGGACTATTAAAAAATGAAATAAAATTATGGACTATTAATTGATAAGTTTTCTTACAGTAGGCAGGCAAAATAGTATAGCCTGAAACTTAATAAATATTATTAATTGATAGTCCTTTTATTGTTGCTTTTGTGAAAAAAAGTAGTGAAAATAACCAAAAATAAAAAAAAAGGTTGATTTTATAAAAAGAAAATTTGTATAATGTATTTAATATAGATACGTGATAAATAGTTAATTTATTTATGTTTGTATGGAGGGTTAAACAATGGAGAGGTTTTTAGGAAATCGTAAAGATAAAGACGAAGAAGGATCAGTTATAATTCTTGTTGCAGTTCTTATGGTTGTATTTCTTGGAATGGCAGCATTAGTTGTTGATTTAGGCGCGGATTATGTGTATAAGGCAAAGATGCAGACAGCGTGTGATACTGCATCAAGAGCAGCAGCTTCAGCCTTGCCGGATACTACAAAAGCTACGGAACTTGCTAAGTATTATATGAAAGAGAATGGATTTGAAGACACAAGTAATGTGCAGGTCGAATTTCAGGACTCTAATTCAAAAGTGCAGGTATATCTTAAAGAAGAAAGAAAGACAACGTTTGCAAGAGCCCTTGGTATTAAGAGTAATAAGATAAGTACGGTTGCAGTAGCTACAAAAGGTGGAACAAGCAATCCGAGAGGATTTAAATATGCAATATTTTCCGGAGATAAAGATGCAACATTGAAACTTGGAGGAGATTATAAAGTTGATGGAGCAGTGCATGCAAATGGAAAAATTTGGTCTGACCCTGGAAATGGATATGCATTTTCTTTTGAAGCTTCAAAAGGATTTGATAAATTGAATTCATCGACAACAAAGGTTGGTGTTAAAAATGGAGATAATGTAAATCTTTTAGATGTTACAACTGATGATGCTAAGAAACATATAAATTCAAATGCACGATATGAAGAAATGCCTACTTATTTAGGAGAAAACATTGAAAAGTTAATTGTAAAGCCTTCAGTTCCGGAGAACTTTGATTTGACGATAGCTGAAGTTAATAAAAAAGGAAGTGATGGTTATAAGAGCATTAAATATATAGGAAATGAGACGTGGTGGGAAGGCACTTGGTCATTTGGAAATGATTTGTTAATAGATAATAGTTCTAGAAGTGGAGACTATAAGTTGGAAGGAGGAAAACTAATAATCAATGGAGATTTGTATATAAATGGAGATGCAAACAAAAACACTACATTATCTTTCTATTCGGGAGGAATAGAAATAAATGGAAATGTATATTGTGCTGGCAAATTAAAACTAGCCGGCTCAAAAGTACATATTAAAGGAAATGTATATTGTGTTGGAGATTTGTATTTGGAATCAGGAGATGTAAAGTTTGACTCTACATATATATATGCAAATAGTTTTACAGCCACTAATGGTTTTGTGTTGTCAGGAGCATTGGTAACGGAAAAAGATATAAACATTACTGGTGCCATGGCACAGATAAATAGTAGTTCTGATTCTACAATGACTATGTATTCAAAATATGGAAATATAAATGGTGGACAGGCATCATCAGAATATCACGGACTTGTATTTGCACCAAATGGAGATATATCATGGTGTGGTAATTCTATTAAAATATATGGTAGCATTATTGGAAAAACAATTAGTGGAATACCGGCAGATGTTATTATTCATCCATTGGATAGAGATTTAGAATATGATACAAATAATCCTAATGGTTCAGCTACGGGTAGTGGAATAATGTTAGTTAAATAATTTAATTATGATTATAGATAAAAAAACACTTTGGCAAAACGACTTGTCAAAGTGTTATTTTTTATCATCGAAAACCTGAACTTAGAAAAAATTACACCATTCATATTTAAACTCTTGTAACCTGTTCTTCTAATTCTTTTAATTCGTCAATTGATAATGTGGGAACATATGTAGCAATTTCATCAAGGGACATTTTGCCGATTTTTATCATCCGTTCTGCAGTTTCTTTCGCAGTTGCCTTAGCAGTTTCTTTTGCAACTTCATTTCTCATATCTTCTAATATTTGTGACATAGATGCAACACCTTCTTTCTCTTCTTTGAAATATCTTGCTTTTTTTGCTAATTCTTTATAATTCATATCGTTAGAATTTGTACATGAAAAATCATGCATGAGTCTTCCAATCGCATCATTTCCCCGATATGCTCCATTAACATATATTATATGAGAGCCATCACCAAAAAGTTTCTTTTCGCCTTCCATCACAACGTATCTGTCTATATGATATAAAGGTTGATTTCCATGCATAACATCATTTTCTGTAATGAAAATCACATAACTATCGGGCATGTTATCAGTACTCTCACCAGGCTTTAATATATGAGCGTCTAACAGGCTGCTGTTATAACGGGCTCTTTTGGAACCTGCACCTTTATTAGCTCTTTGAATTTCAATATCAAATTTTCTACCGGTACTGTCTGATGCATGCACATCTAATACAGCAGAGCGTCCTTGTAGATTTTTAAGAGGATCCTGTGTCTTTATAGACTTAATAATAATATCATCTTGGTTCAATATTATTCTAAGTATTAGTTCAACAGCTTCGAAGTTATCTTCTAAGCATACTGTCATAAAATCATCATCTATATATCGTAGAGCCTGTAGGCGTTCTAAATCTTTATTGTTTTGTAGTTGTTCACTTATGCTCAATCTTTTATTACCTTTCATTATAATTGTTCTTTTGTTCATTGACAACTATATAAAAATCTAAATTATGCAGAAATAATACTTTATTACGTAGATAATTTGATTTATACCATAGTTTTCACCGATTGTACACATACTGTATGTGTACAACTAATTATACATCACAATTTATCAAAATGTCAATAACAACAATATGTTGCGTATTACTAGCCGGAATAATATTAAATATTAGCAGAGAAAAATAAGATTTTACATAAAAAGGTATTGCATTTAGTCGATGCAATACCCTTAAAATATTATTACTATTCAGTTTTATATTTCGTATAGTAGTCTGACCTTTAATGCAAAGATTACATTATAATTCACTATACCCATATCCATTAACGATGGCTTCAATTTTCTCATTTGCCTTGCACATAGGGCAATCATTGTGAGAGTAAATGTTGTATCCCGGAATATCATCTGCCTTAAACAGAGAATCGATGTGGTAACCGTCAACGTTATCAACGGCACTGAATATAGCAGATATACCCTGAAGAATTCCACCATAGTAGGAAACACATTCAATACAATTCTTTACAGTAGTTCCGGTACTTGCAGAAGCAAGCAATAAAAGAACATTTCTATTCTTAATTTCATGCTTAAGATTATCCCTAAATATCATAAGGCCGTTAGAATCATATTCAGGTGAAATAACATAAATTGTCTTGTGTGCATTCATAGATAATACTCCGGCCTTAGTAAGTTCGCTTGCTAAGAAAGCTCCAATGACCTCGCATCCGTCCATACATACGATTGTGTCAATAGGTTTCCCCATAACGTTGTAGTAATCCTTCATTGCGACTGCAATCTGCTCAGCTTCACGTTGTCTTGTTTTCATTGTAGTCATATCAAGATAATGACTAACGTGTGAATGAGTAGTAGCAAAATGTCCCTTTATAACTTTAAGGGCAATGTTAGGATTTTTTGAAGCATAATATTTTACAATTCTTCCCTCGTCCATAATGTGTCTACCTCCTTGTAGTAACAGAGCATTATGCTCTTTATTATTTATAAAATCTGAGAAATTGTTTCTACTCAAATTTATTTGTCTCCGCTCAAAAATATACTAATATTATACATCACAAAGCTGACAAATGAAATAATTAAGTGTAATTTAAAGGTTAAAAATCGTTATTAATTTAGTGGAAATCTTTAATGGAAGAATGATAAAACCTGCATTATGAATAAAAATGAAGAAATTCGTGAAACTATTTGCAAGTAATACGGTGATTATGCTATATTGAAGAGTAGATGTTTATGGTTTAATGGGGTAAGTCTGTATATTTAATATAAAAGTTAATTTATTTGAATAAAACAGATTGTTCATTATAATAACCATAACTTAAAGGAATGCTAGAGGAGGAAGATATGGCAAATATAATTTCAGACGAGACAATAGAGTATGTTGGAATTTTAGCAAAGCTTGAACTTTCAGATGATGAGAAAGAAAAAGCAAAGAGTGATATGGGCAGAATGCTTGATTATATTGATATGTTAAATCAGTTAGATACAAGTAATGTTGAGCCGATGAGCCACATATTCCCTGTAAACAATGTATTTAGAGAAGACGTTGTTGTAAACGGTGATGACAGAGAAAATATTCTTGCAAATGCACCGGAGGAAAGAGGCGGAGCATTTGTTGTTCCAAAGACAGTAGAATAATTTACTTACAGCAAATGAAAGGATATAGTGTTATGAATTTAATGAGTTTAACAGCCGTTGAACTTGGGAAAAAGATTAAAAGCGGCGAGGTTAAAGTTGTAGATGCGGTAAATGATGCATTTGCCCATATAGAAAAGCAGGACAAGACAATTAATAGTTTTGTCACTGTAACGAATAAAGAAGAGGCATTAAAGAAAGCTGAAGAAGTTCAGAAGTTAATTGACGAAGGAAAACTTACAGGCCCATTAGCAGGCGTGCCTGTAGCTATTAAGGATAACATGTGTACTAAAGGCATGCTTACAACATGTAGTTCTAAAATTTTAGGAAACTTTGTTCCTACTTATACAGCTACAGCAGTTGAAAATCTTGAAAAAGCAGGAGCAGTTATAATTGGAAAGACTAACATGGATGAATTTGCTATGGGAAGTACTACAGAAACTTCTGCATATGGAGCAACAAAGAATCCTTGGAACACAGAACATGTACCGGGTGGTTCATCAGGTGGTTCATGTACAGCAGTTGCATCTGAAGAATGTTCATATGCGTTAGGTTCAGATACAGGTGGATCAATCAGACAGCCAAGTTCATTCTGTGGAGTAACAGGAATTAAACCAACATACGGAACAGTTTCACGTTATGGATTAATTGCTTATGGTTCATCATTAGACCAGATTGGACCTGTTGCTAAGGACGTTACTGATGTAGCAACAATACTTGAAACAATTGCAAGTCATGATGAAAAAGATTCAACATCAGTTAAGAGAGATGACTACAATTTCACTGAAGCATTAGTTGATGATGTTAAAGGATTAAAGATTGGTATCCCTAAAGACTACTTTGGTGATGGATTAGATAAAGAAGTAAAAGATTCTATTTTAAATGCAGTAGAAGTTTTAAAGAGTAAAGGCGCAATCGTAGAAGAATTTGATTTAAGCCTTGTTGAATATGCAATTCCTGCATATTACGTAATTGCCAGTGCGGAAGCAAGTTCAAACCTTGAAAGATTTGACGGTGTAAAATACGGATACAGAACACAGGAATATGAAGGCCTTCATAACATGTATAAAAAGACACGTTCAGAAGGTTTTGGTGAAGAAGTTAAGCGTAGAATTATGCTTGGTTCATTCGTATTAAGCAGTGGATATTATGATGCGTACTATTTAAAAGCATTAAGAACAAAAGCTTTAATTAAAAAGGCATTTGATGAAGCATTCGCTAAATATGATGTTATCATCGCACCGGCTGCACCTACAACAGCTCCTAAGATTGGAAGCAGTCTTGCTGACCCAATTAAGATGTATCTTGGAGATATTTATACAATATCAGTTAACTTAGCAGGTCTTCCTGGAATTACAGTTCCTTGTGGAAAGGATTCTAACGGACTTCCGATAGGAATGCAGATTATTGGAGACTGCTTTAAGGAAAAGACAATCATAAGAGCAGCATATGCTTATGAACAGACAAGAGAATATGAGCATTGCCCATTAGTAGAAGCATAAGGAGTGAAGTAAATGAAACAGTACGAAACAGTCATTGGACTTGAAGTTCATGTAGAATTAGCAACAAAAACAAAGATTTTTTGCTCCTGTTCAACAGAATTCGGAGGAGCACCAAATACACATACATGTCCTGTCTGTACAGGAATGCCGGGTTCACTTCCTGTATTAAATAAGCAGGTTGTTGAATATGCAGCAGCAGTAGGACTTGCAACAAATTGTACAATCACACAGAATTGTAAATTTGACAGAAAGAATTATTTTTATCCTGATAATCCACAGAATTATCAGATTTCACAGTTATATCTTCCAATCTGTAGAGACGGATATGTAGAAATTGAAACAGAAGAAGGAAAGAAAAAAGTAAGAATCCATGAGATTCATATGGAAGAAGATGCAGGTAAGCTTGTACATGATGATTGGGCTGACTGCTCATTAGTAGACTTTAACCGTTCAGGTGTACCTCTTATTGAAATCGTATCAGAACCTGATATGCGTTCAGCAGAAGAAGTAATTGCATACCTTGAAAAATTGCGTATGATAATTCAGTATTTAGGAGCTTCTGACTGTAAGTTAAATGAGGGTTCAATGAGAGCTGACGTTAACCTTTCAGTAAGAGAAGTTGGAGCAGCTGAATTTGGAACAAGGACAGAAACAAAGAACCTTAACTCATTTAAGGCAATTGCAAGAGCAATTGAAAATGAAAGAGAAAGACAGATTGATTTATTAGAATCAGGACAGGAAGTTGTTCAGGAAACAAGAAGATGGGACGATACAAAAGAGTATTCTTATGCAATGCGTTCAAAAGAAGATGCACAGGATTACAGATATTTTCCGGACCCTGATTTGGTTCCAATCAATATCAGTGATGAATGGTTAGAAAGATTAAAGTCAGAACAGCCTGAATTCAGAGATGAAAAGAAAGAAAGATACATTGAGGAATATGGACTTCCTGAATATGACGCAAATCTTTTAACGTTATATAAGCCTTTAACAGTTTTATTAGAAGCAGCAGTTGCTAATGGAAGCAAACCAAAAGAAGCCAGCAACTGGTTGATGGTAGAAACAATGCGTCTTGTAAAGGAAAAAGGAATTGAACCTGACGAGGTTAAATTCTCTGCCGAAAACTTTAGTAAGTTCTTAAAACTTATTGATGACAACGTAATTAACAAAACAGTTGCCAAAGAAGTATTTGAGGCAATGTTTAATGATGACATAGACCCTGAAAAATATGTAGATGAACATGAATTGAAGATGGACAACAATACAGATGACCTTAAGAAGATAATCGAGGAAGTCATTGCTAACAACCCTAAGGCAGTTGCAGATTATCAGGGTGGAAATCAGAAGGCTATTGGAGCATTAGTAGGTCAGACAATGAAAGCTACACAGGGTAAGGCTAATCCGCAGATGATAAATCAGATGCTTAGAGAGTTGCTATAGTTGTCGCATTGATATATAATGCAATGGAAAAATATAAAAGTTAGTATACGTAGGTGGAGAAAAGAAAATGAATAGTATCGAGCTTCAACAAAATTGGGAAGATGATGGACTGCATGAAGAATGTGGTGTGTTTGGTATGTATGATTTAGATGGCAATGATGTTGCATCATCCATTTATTATGGATTATTTGCATTGCAGCACAGAGGACAGGAAAGCTGTGGTATTTCTGTATCAGACACGTTTGGACCTAGAAAAGTGGATTTGTTAAAAGGAATGGGACTTGTAAATGAAGTATTTAACAGCGAAAATTTGTCAAAACTTCACGGAAATATCGGTGTAGGACATGTTCGTTATTCTACAGCAGGTGAAAGTATTCCTAGTAATGCACAGCCACTTGTAATCAATTATGTTAAAGGAACATTGATGCTTGCTCACAATGGTAATTTGATTAATGCAAATGAACTTCGTGATGAGTTAGCATATACAGGAGCAATTTTCCAGACAACAATTGATTCGGAAGTTATTGCTTATCTTGTTGCAAGAGAAAGAATTAATGCAAAGACAGCACAGGAAGCAGTTACAAATGCGATGAAGAAATTAAAAGGTGCTTATGCACTCGTAATTTCAAGTCCTCGAAAACTTATTGGTGCAAGAGACCCATTTGGTTTTAAACCATTATGTATCGGAAAAAGGGATAATGCTTATATTTTAGCATCTGAAACATGTGCCCTTGATACAATTGGTGCTGAATTTGTAAGAGATGTACTTCCGGGAGAAGTTGTAACTATTGACAAAGATGGAATTAAATCAGATACATCAATGTGTCTTCCTAAAGCAAAAGAAGCAAGATGTGTATTTGAATATATTTACTTTGCAAGACCGGACAGCAATTTTGATGGAGTGAGTGTATATCATTCAAGAATTATGGCAGGAAGATTCTTAGCTATGGATTCCCCGGTTGAAGCAGATGTGGTTGTAGGTGTACCTGAATCAGGAAATGCAGCAGCCATGGGATATGCAATGGAATCAGGAATTCCTTACGGAACGGCATTTGTCAAAAACAGTTATGTTGGTCGTACATTTATTAAGCCTCAGCAAAAGAGCAGAGAATCAAGTGTTAGAATTAAATTAAATGTTTTAAAAGAGGCAGTTTGTGGTAAAAGAGTCATTATGATTGATGATTCAATTGTAAGAGGAACCACAAGTGATAGAATTGTTCAGATGTTAAAGGATGCAGGTGCCACAGAAGTACATGTAAGAATCAGTTCGCCACCATTCTTATATGAATGTTATTTTGGAACTGATATACCATCAAGAGATCAGTTGATTGCCCACAATAGAACAATAGAAGAAATCAACGAAATAATCGGTGCAGATTCATTAGGATACCTTAGAGTTGAAAGATTAAAAGAAATCGCAGGCGGACTTGGAATTTGCACAGGATGTTTTGATGAAAAATATCCAATGGAGCCACCAAAAGAGGATATCCGTGGAGAATATATAAAATAAGGTCAAATGTTAAGGAGGAATTTATGAACGACAGATACCAAAGCCCATTATCAGAAAGATATGCAAGTAAGGAAATGCAGTATATTTTTTCACCTGATATGAAGTTTAAAACATGGAGAAAATTATGGATTGCATTAGCAGAATCTGAAATGGAATTAGGATTAAACATTACACAGGAACAGATTGATGAACTTAAGGCTCATGCAGATGACATTAACTATGATGTAGCAAAAGAAAGAGAAAAATTAGTTCGTCATGACGTAATGTCTCATGTTTATGCTTATGGTCAGCAGTGCCCTAAGGCAAAGGGAATTATCCATTTAGGAGCAACATCATGTTACGTTGGTGATAACACAGATATAATTATAATGACAGAAGCATTAAAGCTTGTTAGAAAAAAATTAATTAACGTAATCAATGAACTTGCTAAATTTGCTGATAAATATAAATCTCAGCCTACATTGGCTTTTACACATTTTCAGCCTGCACAGCCTACAACAGTAGGTAAGAGAGCAACATTATGGTTAATGGAATTAAAATTAGATTTAGACGATTTAAATTACATGATTGACAGCATGATGTTGTTAGGTTCTAAAGGAACAACAGGAACACAGGCAAGTTTCCTTGAATTATTTGAAGGAGACCATGAAAAGATTAAAGAACTTGAAAATAAGATTGCAAAGAAAATGGGATTTGAAAAATGCTTCCCTGTTTCAGGACAGACTTATTCAAGAAAGATGGATACAAGAGTATTAAACGTTGTTGCAGGAATCGCAGCAAGTGCTCATAAATTCTCAAACGATATTCGTTTGTTACAGCATTTGAAGGAAATTGAAGAACCATTTGAAAAGAATCAGATAGGTTCATCAGCAATGGCTTACAAGAGAAATCCTATGAGAAGTGAAAGAATCGCATCTCTTGCAAATTATGTTATGGTTACAGCACTTAACCCTGCTATTACATCAGCAACACAGTGGTTTGAAAGAACATTAGATGATTCAGCAAATAAGAGATTAAGCGTTCCGGAATGCTTCCTTGCTATCGATGGAATTCTTGATTTATACTTAAATGTAGTAGATGGTTTAGTTGTATATCCAAAGGTTATTGAAAAGAGACTTATGAGTGAACTTCCGTTCATGGCAACAGAAAACATTATGATGGATGCCGTTAAAGCAGGTGGAGACCGTCAGGAAATGCACGAAAAGATTCGTACACTTTCAATGGAAGCAGGAAAGAACGTTAAGGAAAAAGGCTTAGACAACAATTTACTTGAACTTATTGCAAATGACCCATCATTTAACATGAGTTTAGAAGACTTACAGAAGACAATGGACCCAAGTAAGTATGTAGGACGTTCACCTGAACAGGTTGAAGAATTCTTGAGAGATGAAATTCAGCCAATTCTTGATGCAAATAAAGAAATCTTAGGATTAACAGCAACAATTAACGTATAAATTTAGTTGTGACGTAATTGTGAATAAGTAATAAAGTCTTTAAATATTAAATAAAGTGTGATAAAATCGGTTGTATGTGTGTGACACGAAATACAACTGATTTTTTCAGTTATGAAAAGAGGAGAACAAGATGTTTAAGAAAAGTTTAGCAGTGGCAATGGCTGTGATGATGACAGTATCATTAGCAGGATGTGCCGCAGGGGAAAAGATAGCAGACGCTACAGGAAAGAGAAGCGACTATGATAAATGTAAATCAAGTTACTATGGAACAGTTAAGTTAGCTGATTACGATGAATTTGTAATATACTCAGATGAAGTTAGTATTTCAGATGATGATGTAGATAGTGAAATTAACTCAGTGCTTGAATCAGATAAGTCATACGAAGATACAGATGAAACAGATGTTACAGATAAGTCAATTGTTGACATCAGTTATGTTGGAACAATTAAGGTAAAGAAAAAAGATTTTGCATTTGATGGTGGTACAGCAGATAACCAGACATTAGATATTGCAAACAGCTCATATATTGAAGGATTTGCTGAAGGTTTAGTTGGACACAAAGTAGGAGAAAAGGTTGAATTAAACTTAACATTCCCTGAAAACTATACAAATTCAACAAAAGATGCTGATGGTAAAGAACTTAAATTAGCAGGAAAGAAAGTTAAATTTGAAGTAACAATTAATAAGATTGTAAAAGAAGTTACACCTGAACTTACAGATGATTATGTAAAGAAGAATTTAAAAGACAAATATGGTGTAGAAACAGCCGACGGCTTAAAAGAGTATTTTAAGAATCAGTTAGAAATTTCAAAAGTTGGAAGTACAAATGCATTAGCTGATTACGTTGAAAAATGTGATGTCAAAGTAGATGAAGATGGCGTAAAGAAAGAGGTTGATAAACAACTTTCAAGCTTTAAGGATACATTAGAACAGCAGTCAATGACAATGGATGATTACCTTACACAGTATGGTAATGGAGAATCAGAAGCAGATTTAAAGAAAAAGATAAAAGAAAGCATTACAAATCAGTTTAAGACATACGCGGTTATTTGTGCAGTAGTTGAAAAATCAGGAACAGTATTAAAAGAAGAAAGATACAATAAATGGTTAAAGCAGATTGCAGCACAGAGCAAGTATGAAAAGGTTGATGACTTTATCAGTGCTTATGAACAGTACTATAAATCATATTACGGACAGGAAATTGATGCCGAAGATACATTTACAATTCAGTGCACATATCTTGATGCAATGGAAATCTTAATTGATAAAGGTAATGTTAAGGATGGTACAAGACCTGAAGAAACAACAACAGCAGCAGAAGATGCATCAGTAGAAGAGACAACAGAGGCAGAAGAAACAACAGCTGAATAATTGGTGGGATTACTATAAAGGAGCGTATTACAATGAAAAAGGCTATAGCATTAACACTTACATTAGCAATGGCAGTAACAATGGCAGGTTGTGGTAATAACCAGAAGGGAACTGTTACCAGTGCCAGTGGTAAAAAGATTTCAACAGATTTAATAAAGGGTTCAATTAAACTTGCTGATTACAAAGGATTAGAAGTTTATGAAGATGAAATTAAAGTTGAAGATACAGAAGTTCAGAGTCAGATAGACAACCTTTTAAAAGAAAAGCAGGACAGCAATGTAGTTACAAAGGGTAAGGTTGTAGAATCTGATACAGTTAATATTGACTATACAGGAACAATTAAGTTAAATGGCGAAGATTTCAAGTTTGACGGTGGTTCAGCAACTAATTATGATTTAGACCTTGACAACAGTCAGTTTATAGATGGATTTGCAGAAGGGCTTGTAGGACATAAAGTTGGTGAAGAAGTAACTCTTAACCTTAAATTCCCTAAAGATTATTCACAGACATCTAAGGATGCAGACGGCAATGAATTAACTCTTGCAGGAAAGAAAGTCAAATTTGTAGTAAAGATTAATTCAAGAAAAGTTCTTCCTGAACTTACTGATAAATTTGTAAAAAAGAATTACAAAAAACAGTACGGAACAAAGACAGTAGATGAATTAAAGAGCTATATAAGCAATCAGCTTAGAACAAATAAAATTGTAAATGCAGTATTTAGTGATTATGTTGATAAATGTGATGTTACAGCTTACGATGAAAAAGAAGTTGAAAGCATAGAAGATTTCAATAACAGCGCAATGGCTTCACGTCTTCAGTCTCAGTACAAGACAAATCTTGACACATATCTTAAAGCCTGCAAGATGTCAAAGAAAGACTGGAACAAGAAGATGGAAGATTCAGCACAAAAAACTGCTAAGCAGGCAATGGTAATTGAAGGAATTGCAATTAGTGAAGGCCTTTGGGCATCAGAGAAAGATTACAATGCAGGACTTAAGAAAGTAGCTACATCAATGGGATATAAGTCTGTTGATGAATTAGAATCATATTTTACAAAGTATCAGGCATACTATGGACAGGTTATTATTAAAGAATCAGTTGCATTTAACGAAGCTGTAAATCAGCTTATCGCAGATAATGCAAAAATATTAGAAGGTTCAAGACCGGCAGACGAGACAACAACAGAAGAAACAACAGCTGAGTAGAATAAATAAGGTTAAGGAAGTTAGATGAAGAATATATCATTAGAAAAAGTTAAGCCTCAGATTCGAATTATTTTAGAAATTGCATTTGCAATAATTATTGCAGTTGTAATTGAATTTGGGATGAACTATCCTTCCCTGACAAAAAGCTATGAAGCAGTTTTGTTTAGTAATTCAGGTGAATTGAATGAAGATGGTGATTTAGTTTATTCACAGAATATGGACAAGGCTGTTTACGTAAACAAATTAAAAATTAAGGCTGAGACTTTGGAGAAAAATTCATACACTGTAGTGGCTACCGTTGTTAATGATTTTGGAAAGACAAAGTCAGTTGAAATTACAGATAAGGCATACCCAGAATTCGGGTATGCCTATACGAATGTTAGGGAGAAAGTTTCAAAACTCCAGGTAATATTTACTTCTCCGGAAAAAATCAATGTAAGTGAGATATCATATTCAAACAAGGCGAATTTTAATGGCTATAGAATGGCATTTTTTGCTTTAGTTATTTTCTTAGGCCTGATATTAATTTTTGAAAGAGAAATATATTTAAAAAAAGTCCAGATTTTCTATCTTATATTTGCACTTGGATTTGGAAGTCTGATTATTATGGCTTCAGGTCCTGTGTCAACGACATGGGATGAAGAAGTTCATTATAATTCAATTTACACATTAAATTTTCATCAGAAAGTTAAGTGGAATGAAGCATCAAAGTTAAATTGCACAAGAGAGGCTCCGGTAGCAAATACAAGAGAAGAGCTTAAAATGTTAAACAAGTACATGAATAACATTTCTAATAATGCATTAAAACAGCAGAAACCGGTTGGACTTATCAATAAAGGATATATAGTTTATCTGCCGATGATTGTAAGTTATCATATTTGTGAGGCGATAGGATTGCCTTATACGATGCAGTATACAATTGGAAGATTTGGAAATCTTATATTCTGTGCATTGCTTAATTGCTTTGTTATTTATGTGGCAAGGAGAAAGAAGTTACTTGTTGCTACATTAGCATTAATGCCTACTTTATTATTTCAGGCAAGTTTATACACTTATGATGGAGTAATATTTGCATGTATGAATCTTGGATTTGTACTTTGGATGAATTTAATGGATGATACAAATAATGACAAAGAAACTACATGGAAGCAGATTGCAATTGTGGCAGTATTGCTTGGCATAGGATGTATTGCGAAACCTGTATATTTTCCTGTTATGATTTTAATGGTTCCTATATTGTGGAAAATGATAAAGGACAGAGTGAAAGAATCCGCTAATGGAAAGAGGACAATAGTTCTTATAGCAGTTGCAGTAATTGCTGTGTGTATGGTTATGGCACTAATTTCCATGAGACATGTAATCATAAATTTATTACATGGTAATTCAGGTTATGGTGGAGACACCAGAGGTGGAAATACGGGAATTATCGGTCAGTTAGTTTCAATAATTAAACATCCGATAGCATTTATTAAGATGTTTATCCATGAGATATTTACTTTTGATAATTTTAGAAACTTTGGAGATAAGACGAAAAATCAGTTTTTACCAAGTAATTTAATGTTTTTAAATTTATATGGACTTGGAATGCTAAAAGATGCATGGTCATTTGTTCTATTGCCTGTTCTTGCAATGTTGTTTCTGACAAATACAGATGATGAACAAAATGAACCTAAAAATATAAAGACAATTAGAGTTGTAAATGGAATTGCAGTTGTATGTAGTGTGGCTTTGGTATGGCTTGCTATGTATCTGGCATTTACACCTATTGGAGCGGATGCAATAGAAGGAGTTCAGGCAAGATATTTTATACCGCTTTTGCTTCCGGCTGCGTACACTTTATGGAATAACAGAATTCAGATAAAGGTATCAAAGCAGCGATATTATCAAATTGTGCTAGGAGCAGCATTGGTGTTAGCCGGTGTATGCTTTTATCAAACGTTAATCTGTGGTAGATTAATATAAACTTTAGGAGGAAAAAATGAACAAAAACGAGAAAAACACAATTGGTGAATACGGTATTTACGATGCCAGTGTTCTTGGAGTACCAAAGATGCTTGTACTTGGTTTACAGCATACTTTCGCTATGTTTGGCGCAACAGTATTAGTTCCGCTTCTTACAGGGTTGGATGTTGCAACAACATTATTGATGGCAGGTTTAGGAACTTTATTATTCCACTTTATTACAGGTAGAAAAGTTCCTGCATTCCTTGGCTCATCATTCGCCTTTTTAGGTGGATATGCAGCTGTAGCCGGATTGAAGCCTGAAGGCTCAGATATTAATATGCTTCCATATGCATGCTTAGGTGTTGCTGTGGCAGGTCTTTTATATTTGGTAGTTGCAGCATTGTTTGCAATATTTGATATAAAGAAGATTATGAAATTTTTCCCACCTGTTGTAACAGGACCAATTATTGTAGCAATCGGTTTAAGTCTTGCAGGAAGTGCAGTTTCAAACTGTCAGACAAACTGGGTTATTGCTTTAATTGCATTAGGTGCAGTAATTGTATTTAACATTTGGGGAAGAGGAATGGCAAAAATCCTTCCAATTCTTTTAGGTGTATTAGTAGCAATTGTAATAGCAGTTATTTTAGCTATCACAACAGGAAGCCATGTATGGGTTGATGGAAATGAATATGTGGCAATGTTTGGAAATCCAAACTTCTTATTAGTATCAATTGATAAATGGGTTAACTTTAAAAATGCAGCATGGATTGGATTACCAATTCATGGTAATGAAATTGTATTTGGTAATGTGCCGGATGCTAAATTAGCAGTAAGTGCAATTATCGCTGTTGTTCCAATCGCTATTGCAACAATGATGGAACATATCGGAGATATTTCAGCAATCAGTGCAACAACAGAAAGAAACTTCCTTGCTAAGCCTGGTCTTAAGAGAACATTAGTAGGAGATGGTCTTGCAACAACTCTTTCAGCTTTATTTGGTGGACCGGCTAACACAACATATGGTGAAAACACAGGTGTTCTTGCTTTAACAAAGGTTTATGATCCAAAGGTAGTTGAAATTGCAGCAGTATTTTCAATCTTACTTTCATTCTCACCAAAGGTAGCAGCAGGAATTAACCTTTTACCAACAGGTATTATCGGTGGTATTTCATTTGTACTTTACGGAATGATTTCAAGTATCGGTATCAGAAACATGGTAGAAAATAAAGTTGATTTAACAAAGAGCAGAAACCTTATGGTTGCCGCAATTATTTTAGTATGTGCATTAGGTATTACATCAATTGACTTCTCAATCGGAAGCTTTGATATTAGCCTTACATCACTTGCAGTTGCCGCAATCGCAGGTATTTTATTAAATGCAATTCTTCCTGGAAATGACTATGAATTTAATGATGAAGAATTAGTTGAAAAAGAAATTGAAGAAGTTGCAGCACAAAAGACTGAACAGAAATAGAAACGCAGAAAAATAGATTACAGATAAATTAAAACCTTCAAAATGGGAGAAATCTTATTTTGAAGGTTTTTTATTTTACTAAAGGATGCTTTTTTGTACAAATAAAGAAATATACCGATTTTGACTTCAGTATTTGTATTGTTATATATAGGCAATGTAATTTTTAATTAAATTGATAAATCATTTTATTATATTAATGAAAAAAAGGATATATTTATTATTATTTATTATTACACGAATAATAAAATATAAAATATACAAATATATCATAGAAGAAAGTATATGTTGACAAAAATATTGCTAATGATATAATTGAATTAAAAATATATAGTAACAGGAGGTAAGAATATAATGAAAGAAAAATTGTATGGAGCGAAGAAGGTTTATTTAAAAGCTATTTGTTAAAAATGAATATGAATAAAAAAATTGATTACATAATAAAAGGGATAAATATAAAAAATGATACTAATAGTGGAACTATTAGTTGTGAAATAGCTGATAAGGCGACATATACCCCGGAATTTCTCAATACAGCAAGTAATGTAGTTGTATGTGGATTGTTTAATCAACAAGGGCAAGGAAAATATGGATTATGTTGGGCGGCATCTGTTGCAACTATAGTAAACTATAGAAATGGAACGGCATATACAGCTAAAAATGTTGCGGATAGAATGGGAATAGAATATAATACAGGTGGAACATTAGAAAATGCGTCTTTAGCATTAAATCTATATGGAGTTATGTATAAGGCAATATATAACCAAATTAGTTGGACTCTGGTAAAAAAGAATATTGATCAGAAGAGACCTATTTATGTTGCAGCAACTTCGAGTGGAAACGGACATGCGGTTGCATGTTTTGGATATAAAGTTAATAATCAGAAAAAGTATGTATATTTTTGGAATCCTGGTACACAGAGTACTTCTATTGTATTATACAAAACGGCCGGAACAACGTTTTCATATAATAATAGTGTATGGACTTGGAAATATACAGCTGCTAGAAATGGATAAGAGTAATGAAGATAAAAGTATATATATTTGGTATAATAATTATAGTTGGATATTTACTCACAGCATGTAGTAATGATGAAATAAATACAAAAAATGAAAAAACTGATAAAAATAATATTCTTAACAATAAAGAATATAATAAGATTGTTTATTGGATAGGTGGGCAAGGTATTGAAATAACTGATAAAGTAGATGTAGAAAATATAGTAGAGATTTTATCAACTGTTCCGGTGGAACGTAAAGAAAAAGCAGAAGAACGGGCAGGTGGAATTTTCTTGGATTTAATAAGTGATGGTAATCAAGAGGAAAGAATAGTAATATTAAGCGATTATATTTCTTACAATAATGAATATTATTATACAAAATATGATGTTATTCCAAGTGTTGAAGAAATTATTGAAGATGAAGCAAAAAAAAATAGACTAGAATATTTATTTGAAGATACATCGACTGGTCATCAGGGGAAAAAGAAAGTTAAGTAAATAATTTATATAATATATTTCATAAAAATAAGATAAGTATTATATTTTTATATATTATATGAATTATAAAAAAATAGTTTAAGATAACAAAAATAGATAATGTTAATATTTGTAAAAAAGATAATCGATTCGTATAATTGATTATCTTTTTTCTTGACAATTTTACAATATAACTTTAAAATAAAAATAACTTTATAATATAAAGTGAATGAAAGAAGGGCAAGTAATAGATACTATTTATCAACTCTTAGTATCTGGGGAATATTAGCAATATCAACACCATTTATATTGTTTGCAACAAGATTAGTGCTGGCTTTAAGTAAAAGTGAATTGGTAACTGATAACTTAGTATTCTTAACAGATTATGAGAACTTAATTAATATAGTGTTAGTTTGCATTGCAATAATTACTGTTGGATATATAGTAAACAAAAGAGGGTTAGTGGGATTGGCAATTTTAATTCTGTTTTGTTTTATAACTATTAAAGTATTGCCAACTGTAAATATTTATATTAAATTAAATTTGGATAACCAATTACAAATAAGCATATCCTCCATATTTTATTGTGTAGTTAATATATTTGGATATATCGGTCTAGGTTTAATATTGTTACGTCAGGAGAAAAAAAGTGCAAATATCTAATATACCGGAAGCATTTAGTTTATCGATAAGATTAAAGTTAATAAGTTGTTTGCTTAATGGAGAAAAGACTTTTAAAGAATTAAAGCAGATTACAAAAGCTACAGATGGTAATATCAGTGTGCAATTATCCAAATTGGAAGAATGGGGATATATTGAATCGAAAAAAACTATATGCGGAAAAAGACCTAAAACAAGTTATAAGATAACAGAATTTGGAATAGAACAATTTGAAGCCTATGTTAATTTATTAGAGAAAATACTCAATGGTACTTTTATTAATAATACAGAGTGATTCATGGAAAATTGTATAAGTAAATAAGATTCTTACTAAACATTAATAGTGGTTATAATAGAAAAATAAAAACAGATAGTTGTTACAGTGTGCCAATCTTCAAAAGTTAGAACAGAAGCTAACGATTGAAAGGTGGCACTTCGTAATAAAGACTATCTGTTTTTATTTTTCTAAAGTATGCTTTTTTGATGGCGTTTTGATGTATAATTAATTTCAAAATATACGAAAAATACATAAAATGCAAGAAAGCATGGCAGGAGTAATATAACAAATGATTAATATATTAGTAGTCGAAGATGATAAACCAATTTCAGATTTAATAAAGATGAGTTTAAAAAGAGTGGGGTATTTATGTGATACAGCATTAGATGGTGAAATTGCAATAGATAAAATAAATGAAAAAACATATGATTTAATTTTATTGGATATTATGTTACCTAAAGTAAATGGTTTTGAAATTTTAGAATATATAGAACCACGTAAAATACCTGTAATTTTTCTGACAGCAAAAAATTCAGTTGAGGATAAGGTTAGAGGACTTAGAATGGGAGCAGAAGATTATATAGTAAAACCATTTGAAACAACAGAATTGTTGGCAAGAGTTGACGTTGTACTTAGAAGATATAATAAGACAGACAATGTAATTAATATAGCAGGATTGCAGATAGACATGATTTCAATGAAAGTGAGCCGCGATGGAAAGGAAATTTTGCTGACACCAAAGGAATATAATATACTGTTATTATTTGCACATAATCCAAATGTGGCACTTTATAGGGAAACAATATATGAGAGAGTTTGGGGAGAAGAATACGAATATGGTACAAAAACTGTTGATTTGCATATACAAAGATTGCGAAAAAAAGTTGGATGGCAGAAAGAATTAAAAGCAGTTAATAAAGTAGGATATAGATTAGAAGTATAGAACAAATTTAAAATAAAAGCAGGACTAGGTTACAAATGAAAAATATATTTTTAATCAAAGAAGTATAGATAAAGGATAAAGATTGGAATAACGGAATGAAATTTAGAACCAAAGTAGTTGTATGCATGATAAGTATACTTTCAATTATATTTGGTGCAGGCTCAAGTGCACTGATTTTGAACTCATTTAACAGCGCATTGGATAGGGAAAAGAAAAGTGCAATCCAGTCATATGAAATGATATTAAATACACTAAAAGTAGTAAATGGTGTAGAAGCGTGGGCTGACAGCAAAGATATATCAAATACAATTAAGGAAATGTCAACTCAAAGAAATACATCATGGGCTGGAATACATATTTATACAGAAAAAAATGAATTGTATAAAGATGGAAAAATGAAAGATAAATCGGGAAGTTTATTAGAAAGTACAAAATCAAAGAAAAATGTCGACGAGAAAAGTTGCATTACAAAAGTAATAGCAGGAAATGATAAAGAAAAATATCTTAAAGTTTCAGGGGCATTAAAAGTAGGAAAAGAAAAATGTTATTTAGATGTAGCATATGATATTTCACCGATATATGAAGAAAGGGATAAACTACAGCAAATATATTATGAAGTATTTGCAATAATGATTGCTTTATGTGGAATACTTTCGTACAGCAATTCATTTATAATGACAAGACCATTAGTAAGATTGTCAAGAACATCAAAAGCAATTGCCGCAGGTAATATTTCGTATCGTTCAAGAATAAAGACAAAAGATGAAATAGGAACAATGGCAAGGGAATTTGATAAAATGGCGGACAAACTGGAAAATAATATAATTGAATTGAAGGATACAATGGAAAGTCAGAATCAGTTTATAGGAAATTTTACTCATGAACTAAAGACGCCTATGACCTCAATTATAGGATATGCGGATTTGTTACGAAGTCAGGCACTGACAATGGATGAACAGGTAGAAGCAGCAAATTATATTTTTTCAGAGGGCAAGAGATTAGAAAGATTGTCACTAAAACTATTGGACATATTTGTAACTGAAAATAGTGAGGTGAAATTGGTTTTAGTTTCGCCGGGGAAAATAGTTGAACAGTTAGTAGAAAATCTTAAAGCTGATTATTTGAAAAGAAATATTGCATTAAAATATAACTATGAAAAAGGAGTCTGCCTGTTAGAACCAGACCTTGTGCGTTCCCTTATAATTAATTTAATGGATAATAGTAGAAAAGCAATGACTGATAACGGGCATGGTATAATTAGTGTAGAAGTTAAAATGACAGATAATGGTTGTTCAATTATCGTAAAGGATAATGGAAAAGGAATGCCGCCGGAAGCATTACAACACATAACAGAAGCTTTTTATAGAGTTGATAAATCACGTTCAAGAAAACAGGGTGGAGCCGGATTAGGATTGGCGCTGTGTGCAAAAATTGTAGAAGTTCATAATGGCGATATTAAATTTGAAAGTAAAGAAAATGAAGGAACAACTGTAACGGTAGAACTGAAGGGAGGAAGAGCATAAATGTGGTATAGAATTAAAACAATAGCTTTGGTTGCCATAATGATAACTGTAGGTGCTCTTTTCCCAAAAACAGTTTTAACATATCAGGATAAAATTCTTCAGGGAAAAGTATCTAAATATAACATAAATCAAATTGAATTTAAAACTGAGAATGAAATATTTAATATATTAAACAATATATCAAATAATAATTTTTACTATTCGCGTGAAATAGTAAGTGGTATGGAAAAAAGCAGAGCTGAAATATATGAACAGGAAAAATCATTTTTGAAAATTATAAAAGAATATTGTTCTTCAGATTTAGACTTTGAGAATATAAAGTATCATAATGAATCAGCAGATTTATATATAGAAGACTCACAAAATTCAATATATGTAAACGATAATTTGAATTATGGAATATCAGGAACATCCAATGCAACTGCTAGTGATGAGAACAAAAAAAATAGTAAGATGCAGAAAAAAATTATGAGTGAAGCAACTGCAACTAAAATGGTTATATGGAATTGTAATTTAGAAGGTATAGAGGGAATTAGTATAAATATGCAGATAGAAGATGCAACAGGGCTTGTATGTGGATTTTCAATAGATTATGAAAATGTAGAATATACACCATTTATTACTGATGTAGAAGAATTTGTAAAAGCACTTGGAAAATATTATGGAGTGGAAGCGCAAATTAATAATAAAAATTACGGGCAGATAGAAATAATGTTATCTGATAATAATTCAAAAAAACAAATTATAGTGTATATGAATACCGATAAATACGGAGTTTATTTTAATCAGTAAATGATGCCAAAACGATGCCAAAACATAGCCGTTTTTTAGAAACACTTTACTATGATGATTTATAACAAAAAATCATAGTGAGGTGTTTTTTATGTACATAAGTGAAAATGGATACAAAATAAGAAAAGAAAAGGAAAGGGGCAATGAAATAAAAAAATTAAGAAAAAGTAAATTGAAAAAGTGCATAGGTGTATTAGGAATATTAATAGCATTGATTATTATTACAGGGTGTGTGAATAACTTTGGAAAATTAGTGATTACTAAAAATAATGTGAGAGCTGCTAATAAAAATGAGAAAACTATAGAAACAACTAAGCTATCTAAAAAATCAGATTGGAAATTGCTTCTTGTGAATTATCAAAATAAAATTAACAGTGATGCAAAAATTGATGTGGTGCAATTGAAGAATGGACAGGCAATAGATAAGAGATGCTATGAAGAATTACAGCAAATGATGGATGATTGCAGAGATGAAGGACTTGATCCTATTATTTGTTCATCATATAGAAGCTATAGAAAGCAAAAGATTTTATATGAACAGAAAATTTATGATCTTTTAAATGAAGGTTATTCACAAACGAAAGCAAAAAACGAAGCCGCAACCGTAGTGGCTATTCCGGGAACAAGTGAGCATGAAATCGGGCTTGCAGTAGATATAGTAGATGATAACTATCAAATGTTAGAGAACGAACAGGAGAATACACCGGTTCAAAAGTGGTTGATGAAAAACTGTTGGAAATATGGATTTATATTGAGATATCCTGAGAATAAGAAAAAGATAACAGGTGTAATATATGAACCATGGCATTACAGATATGTTGGTAAAACAGCAGCAAAAGAAATAATGAGTAAAGGAATTTGCTTAGAAGAATATTTAGATGAATAATAACAGGTTGAGAGTGAAATAGAAGAGTAAAAACAACCTTCAAAAATAGAAATGTTTCTTATCTTTGAAGGTTGTTTTTATTTCTGATAATCATAAATTATATAACAATTGAAAATAAAAGAAGAACTGCAATAATAGCAAGAAAAACACAACTTACGATATTTAATTTATGTATATTATAGTATGAATTGTTGTTAGCATTCCAAACAAAATATGAATTAATTACATCATCAGGAGTACCAAAATTTTTATATAGTTCTTCAAGAGAAGAAATATTATATTCGTTACAATATTCTTCAAGATAGTTTTGCATTTTTTTTATATATAGTCTTTCAGATTTACCTATAATGGGAAATGCTGATTTTACGTTCTTAACATATATCTTACATACTCTATTCATTAAATAGTTTATCCCCCTTTCGTAAAAAATTAATTAAGTGAATCTAAAATAGTCTTAACACCGTTTATAGTATTGTTGTAATTATTTGATAATTGCTCAAGATAATTAATACCTTCATTTTCAATGTGATAGTAAATTCTAGTTCTCTTTCTACCAACTAATTTAGAATATTCACTAATTTTTCCTTCATTCTCAAGCTTGTATGTAGCTGTATAAATAGTATTTTGAGAAATAGAAAGAAGTCCACCTGATTTCTCTTCAATGCTTTTAGTAATCTCATATACATAAGCATCGTGATTCTTTAAAAAAGATAGAATAAGTAATTCAGTTATTCCATTAATAAAATAATTTCGTTCAGCCACAATTACACCTACTTTCAAATGATGTGATAAGTATAATATATTTGACTACATAAATCAATGTTACGGCAACCAAAACATATATTGACAAAATTACGATGCATGTTATAATGAAGATGTTGAAGCTTTAACGAAACATTAAAGAAATTAGGAGATAGTATCAATGAAGAAGACAAAGAAAAATATTGCCACAATGGCAATTATTGGAGGACTAGTGGTAACAGGATGTTTTGGAAATGTATCGGCAGATATAGCTAGCAATTCATCTATAGGAGAAGTAAGAATTTTAACCGGACGTAAAACGGCGAAAGCGACTACAACTATTTCCACAGCTGCAAAACCTGCAAATGGTTTTTCAGCTTATGCTAAGATAACAACATGGAATACTAATGGAGTGGAAAGAAGTGAGTTTAAACAAGCTTATGCTAGTTCTGTTGCAGTAAGTAGAACAGCGTCTGGTAGCAATAAGTTTAAAAGTGCGAGGGGAACTCATATAGAATATCAAGGCGGAAATCCGTTAATAACAGAAACAACACATGTTGCATTCGATTAATTTATATTTTTAGAAATAATATGCCAGATGAGTAATTGCATCTGGCATATTGAAATTAAAATAGGGAAGGTTATATGGGAAAATTAGTAAAGAAAATAGGAACTTTAGTATTAGTAATGGTATTACTAGCATGATGTCAAAGTAATTCAAGTCATAAGGACGATTCAATACAGATTCCAACAAATCAAAACAATGAAATAACAACGCAAGAAAAAAACTCAGAAGAAATATCAGATGACATAAAAATCGATGAAAAATATTTAAGTGAGAGATATCCGGAAAAGAAGATACTTACATGGGTGTATGGTGAAGGAACATGGTTAGAAAAAGAAGACAAGGAATATGGATTTAAATATGGAGCCTCTCCAATTACCAATTCCCAGGTAATAAGGCTTAATGACTATCTGGTTTCAAAAGGAACGGACAGTGTCATATGCTTTAAAAACTTAGGACTAGGCGATAAATATCTAAAAAAAGTAGATGAAATGGTTAAGGAAGGAAATGCACCTGATTTTATAAATGGAAATATCTATTATGGAAAACCATCCCAAAAACCTTATATGAGATTACTGACATATGATTTTATTGGTAGGGATTTATTATTAGACTTAACACCATACATGGACAACGAACTAAAGGAATTCAGTCAGGCATTCCCTAAAAATGATTACATAACATCAAGAATAAACGGAAAACTGTATGGAATAAGCAGCAATTTTGTAACTACATACCGTTATAACTGGTATGTAAATACAGATTTGGCAAAGGAGTATGGAATAGATGTTGAAAATATGTCAGACATGAGCTTTAGTGACTGGGCGCCGTACCTTAAGAAAGTATATGACGGAGAAATGAAGAAGGGAACAAAGAACTTAAAAATGATAGACCACCGGTGGGACATCATTGATGTAAGGTTTGCAAAAGGATATGTTGGAGAATTAAACGGTTTAAATTACATAAGAAATGTAGGACTTGGAATTGATAAAGATGAAGAAAAAGTGGTAAATTATTATGCTGATGAAAAAGTAAAAGAGTCTTATAGGATAATGGCACAGTACATTAGTAATGGTTATTATAAATTTATGAACATGCCTAAAGAAAAGCAGAATAATACAGATGGAAATTGTTTTATGTTATACATTTCTAGGGATACATGTTCAACAATACCTGAAGAACAATGGATGAAATGGTTAACCGACATGTACCCACAATGGAAAAATTATACTAAAGTCAGCTGGAGTGATGGAAAAGCAAGCGATTGGGATTCGGACTGGCCTGTAATTGTTGGCATATGTAATAAAAGCAATAACATACAGGAAGCATTAAAAATATATAACTTAATTTATTCTGACAAGGAATTAGCAAATATCATTTCGTTTTTTAATTATAATGTAGGTGATACGGATTATAAAATAAACGATTTAGAAATATCAGATTTTTATGGCAAAAATATAGAAAAATATTTTTATCGTTCACATTCTAACTGGACAAACAATTACAACGCAATAAACATATCGGGATCACTTAAGGGAGAAGAAATAAAAGAAATCGTGGATTCTATAAAGGTAAATGAAAATCTGGAAGGACGATTATACAATTGGACACCTGTAAGTGAACAGGTAAAAAAAGTAAGAAAAGTAATAAAAAGATATATAGGTGGAAACTATAGCGGAGAATTTTCGAAAGGCGACTTTGACACAACATGGGATAAATTTCTGAAGGAGTTGGAAGAAGCAGGTATAGACGATATATTAGCTTTGGCGAACAGCCAGTAACTAATGCACAACGACATTATTATATTAGTTTTAAATTTTTACATAAATGTTTGGCGTATGATGAAATAATTGCATAATAAAAAGCCTTCATCAATCAATGTACCAACTTTAAATAGTTAGAATCTTTTATTGAAATTTTGGGTACGGTAAAAAAATGAAGGCTTTTTAATTAATGCTATAGCTATATAATAATTTGCCTGGCAAAATATTGTTGACAATTAATAATGTGATACTATAATTAATATAAGAGGGTAATTGCAAATTAAATAAAGAATGGGGAGGTTAGTATGAAAAAAATCATAACAATTCTTACAATCATATGCATCTTTTTGACAGGATGTAATAACAATTCAAGCAACAAAGATAATTCAATACAAATTCCAACAAATCAAAATAATGAAACAACAAAAGAAACAGAAGTAGCGGAAGAAATATCAGAAGTAAAAATTGATGAAGAATATTTAAACAAAAGATATCCGGGAAAAAAGATACTTACATGGGTCTATGGAGAAGGAACATGGTTAGACAAAGAGACCAAAGAATATGGCTATAAGTATGGAAGAACCCGACTTACCAATTTACAGACAGTAAGACTTAACGATTATCTAGTTTCAAAAGGGATGGATAGCGTTATATGTTTTAAAAAATTAGGACAAGGGGATAAATATCTAAAAAAAGTAGATGAAATGATTGAAGAAGGAAATGCTCCTGATTTTATATACGGTAATATTTATTATGGAAAACCATCACAGAAACCTAATATGAGAGTGATGACGTATGATTTTGTTGGCAGAGATTTATTATTAGATTTAACTCCTTATATGGACAATGAATTAAAAGAATTCAGTGAGGCGTTTCCTGAAAATGATTACATAACGTCAAAAATAAATGGAAAATTATATGGAATAGACAGTAATTTTGTAACAACATATCAGTATAATTGGTATGTAAATACGGACTTGGCAAAGGAATATGGAATAGATGTTGAAAACATGTCGGATATGAGTCTTAATGATTGGGCTCCATATTTTAAAAAAGTATATGATGGTGAAATGAAGAAGGAAACAAAAAATTTGAAAATGATAGACCATATATGGGATGTCATAGACGTTCGTTTTGCGAAAGGTTATATTGGAAAACTAAATGGATTAAATTATGAGCAAAACGTGGGGATTGGAATAGATAATGATGAAAATAAAGTGATAAATTATTATGCTGATGAAAAAGTGAAAGAATCTTATAGGACAATGGCACAGTATATTAATAATGGGTATTATAAATTTATGAATATGCCTAAAGAAAAACAGAAACATAATACGAGCGGAAATTGTTTTCTAATGTATGATGTTGATGTTACAGGAGGAACTTCGAAAGAAAAAGAGGTTGATACATGCATGTACCAGCAATTAAAAAATGTTACTAAAGTCAGTTGGTGCAAAGGAAAATCAAGCAATTGGGATTGGGACTGGCCGGCAATTGTTGGCATATGTAACAAAAGTAATAACATACAGGAAACTTTGAAAATATACAATCTGATTTATTCCGATAAGGAAATAGCAAATATAATATCATTTTTCAATTACAATGTGGGAGACACAGATTATAAAATAAACGGTATGGAAATATCGGATTTTTATAATGAGAATAAAGGTAAATATTATTGGAGTGAATACTCTAACTGGACAAATAATTACAATGCAATAAACATATCAGGTGCATTGCCGGGTGATGAAATAAAGGAAATCGTAGATTCAATAGAAGTAAATGAAAATCTTGAAGGACGACTGTACGATTGGACGCCTGTCAGAGAGCAGGTAAAAAGAGTAAGGAAAGTAATAAAAAAATATATAGGTGGAAATTATAGCGGAGAGTTTTCGAAAGGCGACTTTGATACAACGTGGAACAGATTCTTAAAAGAACTGGAAGAAGCCGGAATAGATGACATACTGGAACTGGCAAACAGCAGATAGAGTGTAGCAATGTTAGGGAGGTTTTATGAGAAAGATAATAAGAATAATTGGAATTATGGCAGTAGCAATTGTAACATTTGTCGGATGTGGAAAGAGTGATAATAATGAAGGTGGCAGAAAAACCATAAATTTGCAACAGGACAAGTCATATTGCAGTGGGTTGAAGGTTGCATGCGACAGTCAAAATGGTGAATACAGCAGACTATATTATTATGACTATAAAAGTGGAAAAGAGATTTTTGCATGCGGACAGGCAAATTGTACACATGACATAGACGATTTTAAAGATGGAAAAATAAACTGTAATGCAATAGTTGTTGGGCAGATAAAATATCCATTTGCTTATAAAAATAAAATTTATTATTTTATGGATAATTATAATAGTGCAACTTTATGGAAGTGTGACACGGATGGAGCAAATAAAAAAGAAATTACAACTCTAGATTATGAATTGGCTTTATGCAATGACGCTTTTTATGATGGAAATATTTATGTTGCGGCATATAAAAGTGAATCTACAGATGAAGGAAATAATACTTCAATGAAAACAAATCCGTATGGGGAAGTTTTTAAGATAAATATAGAAAGTGGAAAAATAGAACAGATATCAGATGTAGGTAAAAATGCTGATGTAGCTTTCAGCTATGTTACAGGCTTTAAAAATATGTTGTATTTTAAAACCATTGTAAGAAAAAATTCTTATCAGGAAGGAAATTTTAAAAATTTTAATGATTATATGGAATGGTATACATCAGATAAATTTACACATAAAGAAGAAATTGAAAGATTAGGCTTAAGTGATGATGTGTATTCTTATAATATGGATAACGGAAAACTTGAAAAAATGGATATAGGATTTGAGAGTAATTATGAACCATATAAAGGCATAAAAAATATGGATAGTTATTATGTTATAGGATATTCAAAAGATACTTTGTATTATCTTGATGCAACAATGGGTAATTATACTGTTTATTCTTATAATTTAAAGTCGGGCGAAAGAAAGGAGCTTATAAGTTCATTTTTAATCATAGATGCAGAAACAGACGACAAAATATTCCTGACAACATTAGAACTGGACGAGGCTACAAAGGATGATAATTTACCAAAGGCGGACTTAAATAAGGAACCGGAATATTACATAATTGATATGGAGTCGGGTAAGGTTACAAAACAAAATTATGGAGAAAAAGGAAAAATTTTATATGTAACAGATGAAAATGAAAAGGGATTGCTTTCTTATATCAAAGATTATGATGAATCTTACAATACCATTGATGAACATAGTCTTACAGAAATTCCAATGGATAAAGTTAAATAACGGTGGGTGATTATGGCAATTAAAGAACTTAAAAAAATATTATCAGTAGGATGGATTATATTCATTTTAGTTATCTTGTGTCTGATAAATATATTTTTGGATATAAATGTTACAAACAGCGAAAAAAATGAAATAAAGAAAGAATATAGTCTCTCAGAAAAAAAGATTGATGGATATGAAACGTATGTTGAAAATATAAGGGAGAATGCAGATACAATTGCAAATTTTGATATTTTTGACAAGGGTAACAATTATCAATCTGAAAGTGGAAAGAAGATTGTAAGAGCATATGAAAATGTAAAAGGAGTAAAGCCCGTTAAAGGAAATTATGTAGCAATTGATAAGCTGGTTTCATTTGGATTTACAGATATTATTGTATTTTTAATTATGCTTCAGTGTGCAATTTTGCTTATAAATATTGATGAAAAATGCAGTATGCTTACATTTCTTAAATCATGCAAAAAAGGAAGAGTGAATCTTTTACTTGGAAAAGCAGGTGCATTGTTGCTTATGTCAGCAATTGTAAACTGTTTTGTTTATTTAAGTCATGGTATGGCGTTAGTATATAAATATGGATGTAGTAATTTAAATGTACCAATTCAATCACTTTTAGATTTTTATGAGTCATCGTTACCGATAACAATTGTGGGCTATATTGTTTTGTTTTTGCTCATAAAAATATTTGCTGTATTTGCTTATTCATTAATTGTATTTCTTCTGGCGGTTGTGTTTAGTAATAATGTCATAGTTTACAGTTTGACCGGACTAATAATAGGAGTGACTATACTGCCTTATATAAAAATAAAATGGGATTATTGGTCAGCAATTTTTAAATTATTAAGCCCGGTAACACTTACAAATGTTAAAGAGTACAGTTGTAAATATTATAATGTAAATATATTTGGGACACCTTTTAGCATTTTTAATATGGCTGTCGGAGTTATTGTTTTATATATAGTATTATGGATTTTTTTATCTGTTATATTTTTTTCGAAAAATATACATATTAGCTTAAATTTAAAAAAGATTACAAAATTAAAAGATAAAAATAATAAGAACGGAAATAGGGAAAAGAAGATTAAAGGCATTACGTTCATGGAAGTTAAGAAACTTCTTATTACTAATAAAGGGATTATTGTAATTCTTGTTTTAGTTTTATTACAGGGGTATCTGTTAGGAGAAGTTAATACTGAATTGGATGAGTATCAAAAATATTATGCTTCATATATGGATGACTTAGAGGGGGTACAAAACAAAAATAGTGATGCTTATATTGATAAAGAAAAGAATCGTTTTGCTGATTTGAAAAAAGAATATAAAAATAACAAAAAAAGATATGAAAGTGGTGAAATAAATGTTGCTGCATTCTTAGCATATCAGGATGAATATCAATGGAATATGGCACCATATGGTGCTTTTAAGGCAGTATTAAAGCAACGGAAATATTTGAATGGATTGGAAAAAAGGCAGAATGTAAAAGGGTGGTTTACAAATGATATAGGAATCAATTATGTAATACATCCTAAAAGCATTTACAGTGAGAATATTGCGTGGATTTTTATGCTTATAGCCATGATAGTAACGATTGTTTCGTGCATGGGATATGAGGAACAGACAGGAATGGATAAATTGACAGATACAATGATTAATGGAAAGGGAAAATTATTTAAGGCAAAATTAAAAGTATCTGCGTATATTTCGCTTGCAATTTTTGTAATATCCAATTTGCCATTTCTATTTATTATGCTAAATAAATTTAGGTTTTCGGCAGTTATGGCACCACTAAAAAGCATTCGGGAATTTGAGTATTTTCCAATTAATATTTCAATATTATGGTTTTTAATAGGATTATACATATTAAAATTCATAATAGTGTTAATAACTATGGGCTTTATTACAATAATTTCAAGAAAATGCAAGGGATATGTTAAAAAGGTTGCGATTTGTACGACGGTATTAATTGTTCCGATGATAATTTTCACAATTTTATAATGAATGTTTGAAAAAAGTAAAATGAATTAAAATGAATGTTTGAAAAGGGAGAAGTATATGTTAGAAATTAGTAATCTTACAAAGAAGTACGGGGATAAAATTGCCTTGAATAATTTTACTTATACATTTACAAAAGGGGTATATGGTTTGCTTGGCCCAAATGGTGCAGGAAAATCAACTTTAATGAATATTCTTGTTGATGGGATAAAGAGAACTGATGGAAGTATAAAATATAATGGCACGGAAATATCAAAAATGGGTGCAAAGTATAGAAATATAATAGGATACGTACCACAGCAGCAGGGAATGTATGAAACATTTACAGCTGAAGAATTTTTAAATTATATAGGAAATCTTAAAGGTATAGATAAAAAAGAATTGAAAGCAAAGATTAGCGAGGTTCTTGAATTTGTTAATCTTGAGGATGTTAGAAAAAAGAAAATTGGTGGATTTTCAGGTGGAATGAAGCAAAGGATTCTTATGGCGCAGGCATTGCTTAATAATCCGGAGATTTTGATACTTGATGAGCCAACGGCAGGTCTTGACCCAAAGGAAAGGATAAGAATTAGAAATCTTGTTGCAAAGATTAGCATGGATAAGACGGTAATCATTGCAACGCATATTGTTTCGGATATAGAGTTTATTGCCGGTAATATAATAATGCTTGATAAGGGAAATATTATTAAGGCTGGAACTCCCAGCGAACTTCTAAAGGAAATTGATGGCAGAGTTTATGAACAGTTCATTGAGGATTCGCAGGTAGATGAATATAATAAAAAATATATGGTAAGTGGGCTTATGTCTGCTGCAAATAATATTAAAATCAGATTTATAACAGATGGTAATTTGGAGGAAGGAGCGGTTAAGGTTGAACCAAATCTTGAAGATTACTATTTGATTATAGAGGATGAAAGTAAATAAAAACACGATAACATAGAGAATTGACGCCAAAATGGAATTATGTATTTATATGTAATTCTAATGGTGTCATTTTTATTATGCTTTAACTTTTTAGTATGCTATTTTATTTGCACAAACCTTGCGAAATTTTTGTAATTGTGATAGAGTGTCTCGAGGAAAGACCACAGTTATATTGTGGCCAAATGGATGGTATTCGAAAGAAACTATACCAAAAGACAATTTCTTATATTAATAATTTGATTGTGCATAGCTGATATTTCATTTTAGAAAATCGGACTCATTATCCCGTAACTAAGTTAGGAGGGATGCCATGAAAATTGGATTTATAGGAGCAGGGAAAGTTGGCTTTTCCCTAGGAAAATATTTTGCTGAAAATGGTCAGAATGTTTGTGGCTATTACAGTGAATTTGAACAGGATGCTGTGGAAGCAGCAGAATTTACAAACAGTAAAGAATACAAAGAAATCAATGATTTAATAGTGGATAGTGATGTGATTTTTTTAACTGTATCTGATGGGCAGATTAAGTCTGTATGGAATCAGTTGAAAAGTCAGCACATTAAGAATAAGATTATTTGTCATTGTAGTGGCGCTATGTCGTCAGATGTCTTTTCGGATATAACCGACATGAATTGTTACGGTTACTCCATCCATCCACTCTTTGCAGTAAGTAATAAATACGATTCTTACAAAGAGCTTTCCAATAGTTATTTTACAATTGAAGGTGATACAAAATATTTAGACCGGATGATTAGTCTATTTGAAAATCTGGGAAATAAAGTTATTACCATAGACAAAAAAGATAAAGTCAAATATCATGCTGCGGCAGCTGTTTGCAGTAATCTTGTGGTAGGACTTATTAATATGAGTGAAAATCTGCTTAAGGAATGTGGATTTGATGAAAAAAGTGCTCATGAGGCAATTACGCCTATCGTTATGGGAAATATTAATCACATTATTAATGACGGAACGGTTAATGCACTTACAGGACCTATTCAGAGAAATGATATAGGCACAGTAAAAAAACATTTGGAATGCCTTAATGATGATGAAAAAAGAACATATAAGGCAGTGTCTTTGGAAGTTTTAAAAGTTGCAGAGAACAGAGATAAAAATATTGATTATAGTGAGATGGAGGAAATATTAAAATGAAAACTACGGTAACAACACTTCAGAATATGAAAGCAGAAAATAAAAAAATTGCAATGCTTACATGTTACGATTATTCAACAGCAAAGCTTATGGACGAGGCAGGAGTTGATACAATTTTAGTAGGTGACTCTCTTGGAAATACAATGCTTGGTTACGAAGATACAATCAGCGTAACAGTGGAAGATATGATACATCACTGCGCAGCTGTTGCAAGAGGGGCAAAGAACCCGTTAATCGTTTGCGATATGCCATTTATGTCATATCAGTCATCAGTATATGATGCAGTTGTAAATGCAGGCCGACTTATGAAAGAGGGACGTGCGCAGATGGTAAAATTAGAGGGCGGAAAAGAAGTTTGCCCACAGATAGAAGCTATTGTTAAAGCATCAATTCCGGTTTGTGCTCATTTGGGACTTACACCACAGTCAATTAACGCACTTGGTGGATATAAGGTACAGGGAAAGACAGAAGATGCAGCTCAGAAATTAATAGATGATGCAAGAGCAGTAGAAGCTGCAGGAGCTTCAATGCTTGTACTTGAATGTGTTCCTGAAAAGCTTGCTACAAAGATTACGGAAGAACTTTCAATTCCTACAATTGGAATTGGAGCAGGAGCAGGTTGTAGCGGACAGGTTTTGGTATATCAGGATATGCTAGGAATGTTTACAGATTACGTTCCAAAGTTTGTTAAGAATTTTGCAAATGTTGGTGAAGTAATGAAAAATGCATTCAGACAGTACAAAGAGGAAATTAACAATCAGACATTTCCTGCTGCAGAACATTCATATAAAATAGATGATGAAGTAATAGGAAAATTATATTAAAGAATTGCAAAAAGCGAATAGCCGCCGACCGAAGGGAGGGGCAATACAGAATACAGGAGGAAACAAAATGAACGAAGTTCATTTTCTATAAATGTTTCCGACGAATAGCCGCTGACCGAATGGAGAGGCAATACAGATTACAGGAGGACGAACAATGAAAGTAGTAAAAACAATTAAAGAAGTTAGAGAAAATGTAAAGACTTGGAAAAAAGAAGGACAGACAGTTGGATTTGTACCAACAATGGGATATCTTCATGAAGGACATGGAAGTCTTATAAAGAAAGCAAGAGAAGAAAATGATAAAGTTGTAGTCAGCATATTTGTAAATCCAATGCAGTTTGGACCAACAGAAGATTTGGAGAGTTATCCAAGAGATTTAGAAAAGGATAGCAAATTCTGTGAAAGCCTTGGCGCAGATTTGATTTTTAATCCTGAACCTGAAGAAATGTACAAAGATGGTTTTAGTTCATACGTTGATATGTCAGTGTTGACAGAAGAATTATGTGGACTTAGCAGACCTGTTCATTTCAGAGGTGTATGTACAGTAGTAAGCAAATTATTTAACATCGTAAACCCTGACAGAGCTTATTTTGGCCAGAAGGATGCTCAACAGTTAGCAATTATTAAGCATATGGTACAGGATTTAAATTTTGATATTGAAGTTATCGGTTGCCCTATAGTAAGAGAAGAAGATGGACTTGCAAAGAGTTCAAGAAACACATATCTTTCAGCAGAAGAAAGAAAAGCAGCTTTAATTTTAAGCAGAACAGTTAAGCTTGGAAGAGAAATGCTTGAAGCAGGTGAAACTGATGCGGATAAGATTGTTGAAGCCATGAAGAAAAACATTGAAACGGAACCACTTGCTAAAATTGATTATGTTAAAGCGGTTGATGGCTTAACAATGCAGCAGGTTAAGAAAGTACAGAAGCCAATGTTAGTAGCTATGGCAGTTTACATTGGAAAGACAAGATTAATAGATAATACCATCTGGGATTAAGCCAAGCCATGCACCTGCAAATAATTTTTTCAGATGAGAGCTTGCTCTCAAATATGAAAAAAAATATTTGCAGGTATACGGCGCAGCCGTCCATGATAAAATGCGGAGTATTTTAGAATGGGGCATGGCAGACGGAATACAATGTAAAAATAAAAGCGGAAGGAAATAAAAATGCAGATAGAAATGTTAAAAAGTAAGATACACCGTGCAACAGTAAAACAGGCAGAATTAGATTATGTAGGAAGCATAACAATTGATGAGGATTTATTAGATGCAGCAGGAATTTTAGAATATGAAAAAGTTCAGATTGCTGACGTAGATAATGGAAATAGATTTGAAACTTATGCAATTGCCGGTGAACGCGGTTCAGGAATGATTTGCTTAAATGGAGCAGCAGCACATTGTGTATCATTAGGCGATAAGGTAATTATTATGTGTTATGCACAGATGACACCTGAGGAAGTTAAAGAAAACAAGCCAAAGGTTGTTTTCGTAGATGATGACAACAAAATTACAAGACTTACAAATTACGAAAAACATGGAAGATTATTTGACTTGGAAAAATAGAAAACATGGGAGATTGCCTGATTTAGAAAAATAGGATAAAATAGGGAAGAATATTTGATTTAGAAAAATAGGAGAACCGTTATGTTAAAAGGAAAAACAGTAGTGTTAGGCGTAACAGGAAGCATAGCAGCATACAAAATTGCAAGCTTGGCAAGCGCTTTAGTAAAACTTCATGCAGATGTAAATGTTATAATGACTAAAAATGCAACAAATTTTATAAATCCTATTACATTTGAATCACTTACAGGAACAAAATGCCTTGTAGATACATTTGACAGAAATTTTGAATTTCAGGTTGAACATGTGTCATTAGCACAGAAAGCGGATATATTTATGGTGGCTCCTGCCAGTGCAAATGTAATTGGAAAGATTGCAAATGGTATTGCGGATGATATGCTTACGACAACAATTATGGCAGCAAAATGTCCTAAATATATTTCTCCTGCAATGAACACGAATATGTTTGAAAATCCTATTGTTCAGGATAATCTTAATAAGTTGAAAAATTATGGATACAATGTTATCGAACCGGCAGTAGGATATCTTGCATGTGGAACTACAGGTAGCGGGAAAATGCCTGAACCCGAAGTGCTTCTTTCATATATTATGAAAGAGATTGCATTTGAAAAAGATTTGAAAGGCAAAAAGATTTTAGTTACTGCGGGTCCTACGAAAGAAAAGATTGATCCTGTTCGTTTCATCAGCAATCATTCTACAGGAAAGATGGGTTATGCAATTGCAAAAAATGCAATGCTTAGAGGTGCAGATGTAACTTTGGTTAGTGGACATACTTCTATAGAAAAACCTGATTTTGTTAAAGTTGTGGATGTCGAAAGTGCACAGGATATGTACGAAGCAGTAGCAGCTGAATTTGACAATCAGGATATTCTCATAATGAGTGCGGCAGTTGCCGATTATCGTCCGGTTAATCCTGCAGATAACAAGATTAAGAAAAAAGAAGGAGATTCTTCAATAGAATTAGAGAGAACAACGGACATCATTGGAACGCTTGCTCCTAACAAGAAAAAACAGTTTGTATGTGGATTTTCCATGGAAACTGAAAATATGCTTGAAAATTCAAAAGCAAAACTTGAAAAGAAAAATCTCGACATGATTGTTGCAAACAACTTAAAAGTTAAAGGTGCCGGGTTTGGAACAGACACAAACATAGTAACAATTATTACTAAGGATGAAGTAAAAGAGTTGCCTATTATGTCTAAAGACGAGGTAGCAAATGCTTTGCTTAATGAAATAGTTAAAAAACAGAAATGAAAATAAACATATTTCAGACAAAATACTTTTAGTGTTAATACGAAAGGTATTTTTATGAATTGAAACAAACAACGGGTAAATAGCTTGACTGGCTATTTACCCGTTGTTTTATTTATTTTAATTAAGCCTGTTACCGTTAAAGTCATAATGGAATCTTGGTGACAAAGCAACTGAACCGGACAATACTTTTCTGTAATTTTTTATAAGTGATACAGCTACAGGAACAGAATCTCTTAACATTTTTTCTAATTCAATTGTATTTTCACGACATTTCTTATTTGCTTCAGGTTCAATCATGTGACCTTTAAAAGATTTGTAATGAAATGTTACACGCATGAGAATGTCAATTATTTTTTGCTTTGGCTTTCTAGGAGCAACAAATAAATGCTTAATAAGTCGCATCCATCGCATGCATTTATGTGAAGCAATTGTTGAAAGTCCTTTATAAAATACAGCAGCACTTTTGGCGGTGGCATAATCTGTAGAAACAAGTTTGTGCATTGGGTAGCGTTCAGGTTTAAAACCATCTTTTGAAAGCAAAAGATTCTCCAAATCACCTTCAATTTCTATGTGACCGCAACCTGTTTCGTTCATACTTAAATTAACATAAGGATGACAAATGCTGTCCAATGTAAAATGGCATATAAATCCCATGATATAACTGAATTCTGCACTGTGAATTCCATATTTATGTACTACATCAATGGAATTAAGCATAAATGTGTAAGCATCGGATTTGTGAAGCTTAACACCATATTGGTTGATTTTGTTCATTGAAAAGGCTCTGTAGAAAAATAGATAATCAGGGCCCTGAAGTCCAAGTCTGAATGAATTTGGATATCTTCTGATAATTTCTTTATATTCAACGGGCAAATTTTTAATTACAAGTTTGCCAAATTTGTTATGAGCATATAATGAGGGCATAGTAATTCCTCCTTCTTAAGTCTAAAACTTTTGTATAAATTCTTCTGTAGTTAGCCGCCCCAAGTTTTTCCAACCGAGTATGAGTAAACTCAAGTGGGCTTAGAAACTCCAACGTTGATACCTACGGATTGTTTCGTGCTACGCACTTCCACAATCCTCCCCAATATTCGCATATCGTGGGAATTATCCCACTTTTATGCTCATATCGGGGCGGGTTCCAAGTTCTTTACCCTAGCCTCGTATAATTTTATTTTAGCACAAATTAAAAAAAAAATAACATTATGAATATTAAATTTTCATTAATAATGTATTACTCAATAAAAAAGTTACAGAATTTGACTATTGCAAATTGTGCAAAAGGGTGTTATCATCATAACAGAACGTATGTTCGACAGAAAGGCGGTGACACATACATGGATAGCATGGAATTGAGTAATAAATCAGACGTAATTAGTATTGACAATTTAAGTAAAGAGCTTAATGATGCTACATATAATAAAACCAGCGTTATTGATGACAGTAAATTTAATACAGATTCCGTGGAAGTTAATGTTACTCATAATCTTAGCATGTCAGAGAAGTTAAGAATATTGACAGATGCTGCCAAGTATGATGTGGCGTGTACAAGTAGTGGCGTCGACAGAAGCAATAAGGGAAGTGGACTTGGAGATACTCATGCGTGTGGAATATGTCATACATTTGCGGCGGATGGAAGATGTGTGTCACTACTTAAGATATTATTTACTAATGAGTGTATATATGATTGCAAGTATTGTGTTAACAGAGTTTCTAATGATGTGCCGAGGACAACATTTACACCTGATGAAGTTTGTAAATTAACCATAGAGTTTTATAGAAGAAATTATATAGAAGGGCTATTTTTGAGCTCGGGAATAGTTAAGAATCCTAATCATACAATGTCACTTATTTATGAAGCAATTTGGAAATTGAGAAATATACATCATTTTTATGGCTATATACATGTAAAAGTAATTCCGGGTACATCACCTGAAATTATTGAAAAATTGGGTTTTCTTGTTGATAGAATGAGTGCCAACTTAGAATTGCCAACGCAGGAAAGCCTTTCTGAACTTGCACCGAACAAGCATCATAAGAATATAATTACACCCATGAAGCAGATTAAAGATGGAATGGGTCATTTGCTTCCGGGTAAGAATGACGGATATCAGTATCCGATGAAATATGGTGGTTATAAGAGTTCTAAATTTGTACCGGCAGGACAGAGTACTCAGATGATTATAGGAGCAACAAGAGAAACGGATTATCAGATATTAAACGTAACCGCAACCTTGTATGAGAAACTTAACCTTAAGAGAGTATTTTATTCAGGATTTGTGGATGTGAATCATAATATAGAAGCACCTTCTTTAGGAGGACATAGTATATTACTTAGAGAACATAGATTGTATCAGGCAGACTGGCTGTTAAGGTATTATGGATTTACGGCAGGCGAATTGCTAAGCAAGGATAAGCCTAATTTTAATATGGAATTAGATCCTAAGTGTGACTGGGCAGTTAATCATATAGAACAGTTTCCGGTGGAGATTATGAGGGCAGATTATTATACGTTGTTAAGAGTTCCGGGAATTGGTGTAAAGTCTGCAAAACGAATTGTGTCAGCAAGACGATATGGTAAGTTGGAGTTTTCTAATTTAAAGAAGATGGGTGTTGTATTAAAAAGAGCAGCATTTTTTATAACATGTAACGGAAAGACAATGATGCCTCTTAATATGAATCAGGATTATATAGCACGTTCAATAGCGGATAGTGACAGAAAGAATACTTATGCCATTGATAATAATATTACTTATACGCAGATGAATATATTTGATATGGGGGTGAACTGATGAATAAATTTAAGGAAATAACTCTTGTATGTGATGACTCATTTGATGGAATTATGACTGCTGTATATGACGGATGGGTTTTAATGCTTAAGGGTAATAAAGTAAAGATTTATCCGGGAGATGATTATGCATATGAGTTGTTTTGTGAGAACATTAATTGTAAGACTAACGTAAAGAAGGCAATTAGTGTTGCACAGGCAATTCAGCAGAAGATATCGGTTGAAGCATATGAATATGTTTTCAGGGCAGCACATCATTATGATAAGAATCGCGGGAATGCTATTTTGGAATTCCTTAAAGTGGGATTTAGAGCAGGTAGTAGAACTACTAAGATGCTTAGTGAAAATAGAGTAATGACCGTAATGGAATTGGCAAGAAAGGCTTCTAATGAGGCGAATGTATTCAGAGAAATATTAAGATTTAAAGAAATTAACGGTAAATTTTTATTTGGCACAATAAGTCCTAAGTGTGATGTTTTACTATTAATTGAGAATCATTTTACATGCAGATATCCTGAAGAAAACTGGATTATATATGATGATATTAGAAAAAAAGCGCTAGTTCACAGGTATAAAAGTGAAACAATAGTTGTATCCGGAGAAGAGCTAGATAGAGTGATTGACCAGATTGATATAGATGATGATTATGAGGAATTGTGGAAAGTATTTTTTGATGCGATAGCGATAGAAGAGAGAAGAAATGAAAAGTGTCAGATGAGTCACGTCCCTAAATGGTATAGAAAACATATGAATGAATTTAATTAAAACATTTTTAAAGTGTACTTATTAAAAAAAAAGTGCTATACTATCGAATAAGTATGGGTTATGTCGCAATGACATAATCTATAATAAAACTACTATTCAGGAGGAACTCATGAGCAAGGTAAAGAGAGTTTATGTGGAAAAGAAACAGCCATATGCTGTTAAAGCCAAGGAACTTACAGAGGATATCAAGGGTTATTTAGGAATCAACACATTGGATGCCGTAAGAGTTTTAGTAAGATATGATGTTGAGAATTTATCTGAAGACACTTATAAGAAAGCATTAACAACAGTATTTTCTGAACCACCGGTTGATAATGTTTATGAAGAAAATTTTCCGTTTAACGAGACAGACAGAATTTTTAGCGTGGAATATTTGCCGGGACAGTTTGATCAGAGAGCTGATTCTGCAGAACAGTGTGTTAAGTTTTTAAATGAAGACGAGAAGCCTGTAATTAAAAGCGCAACAACATATGTTTTAGAAGGACATATGAGCGATGAACAGTTTGAACAGGTTAAGTCATATTGTATTAACCCTGTAGATTCAAGAGAAACAGGTTTAGAAAAACCTGAAACACTTGTAACAGAATTTGAAGAACCTGCAGACGTTATTATATTCGATGGCTTTAAGGATATGGAGGAAGCACCACTTAAAGAATTATATGATTCTTTAGGACTTGCTATGACATTTAAAGATTTTCTTCACATTCAGAATTATTACAAGAATGAAGAAGACAGAGATCCTTCAATAACAGAAATAAGAGTATTAGATACATATTGGTCAGATCATTGCCGTCATACAACATTTAATACAGAACTTACAGATGTTACATTTGATGATGGATATTTTAATAGTCCACTTGTTAAGACATACGAAGAGTATATGGAAACAAGAGAAAGTGTTTTCAAGGGTAGAAAGGACAAGTTTGTCTGCTTTATGGATTTAGCACTTATGGCTATGCGTAAGTTAAAGATGGAAGGTAAATTAGACGACCAGGAAGAATCAGATGAAATAAATGCATGTAGTATTGTTGTGCCTGTAGAAGTTGACGGCAAGGAAGAAGAATGGCTTGTTAACTTTAAGAATGAAACACACAACCATCCTACAGAAATTGAACCATTTGGTGGCGCTGCAACATGTTTAGGTGGAGCAATCAGAGATCCATTGTCAGGACGTACATATGTATATCAGGCAATGCGTGTAACAGGTGCAGCTGATCCAACTAAGTCAATGAGCGAAACTTTAAAGGGTAAATTACCACAGAAGAAGATTGTTCAGGGAGCAGCTAATGGCTATAGTTCATATGGTAACCAGATTGGTCTTGCAACAGGATATGTTAAGGAAATTTATCATCCTGATTATGTTGCTAAGAGAATGGAAATCGGTGCGGTTATGGGAGCAGCTCCTAGACGTGCAGTACAGAGATTAAATTCTGACCCGGGTGACATTATCATCTTATTAGGTGGTAGAACAGGAAGAGACGGTTGTGGTGGAGCAACAGGTTCTTCAAAGATTCATACAGAACAGTCAATTGAAAGCTGTGGAGCAGAAGTTCAGAAGGGTAATGCACCTACAGAACGTAAATTACAGAGATTGTTCAGACGTGAAGAAGTAAGTTATTTAATTAAGAAATGTAATGACTTTGGTGCAGGTGGTGTATCTGTTGCTATAGGTGAATTAGCAGACGGATTACATGTAAACCTCGATAAAGTAACTAAGAAATATGCAGGTCTTGATGGTACGGAAATTGCAATTTCAGAATCACAGGAAAGAATGGCAGTTGTTGTAGATCCTAAAGATGTAGAACAGTTCTTAAAATATGCTAATGAAGAAAATCTTGAAGCAACAGAAGTAGCATATGTAACAGAAGAACCTAGACTTGTATTAGAATGGAGAGGAAAAGAGATAGTTAATATTTCAAGAGCATTCCTCGATACAAACGGAGCTCATCAGGAAACAACAGTAGAAGTTGAAATGCCGGATGAAGATAAGAACTTCTTCAAGAAACCTCAGGTTGATGATGTTAAGGAAAAATGGTTAGAAACATTATCAGATTTAAATGAGTGTTCACAGAAGGGATTAGTAGAAAAATTTGACGGCTCAATTGGAGCAGGTTCAGTATTTATGCCATTTGGTGGTAAATATCAGTTAACAGAAACTCAGACAATGGTAGCTAAGCTTCCTGTACTTAAAGGTAAATGCGATACAGTAACAATTATGAGTTACGGATTTGATCCATATCTTTCAAGTTGGAGCCCATACCATGGTGCAATTTATGCAGTAGTAGATTCTGTAGCTAAGGTAGTTGCAACAGGTGGTGATTATAAGAAGATTAGATTTACATTCCAGGAATACTTCAGAAGAATGACAGAAGATCCAAAGCGTTGGAGCCAGCCATTTGCAGCACTTCTTGGTGCATATGACGCTCAGATGGGATTTGGTCTTCCATCAATCGGTGGTAAGGATAGTATGTCAGGTACATTTAATGATATTGATGTTCCTCCAACACTTGTTTCATTTGCGGTAGATGTTGCAAAAGAAAAAGATATTATTACACCCGAATTTAAAGAAGTTGGAAGTAAGATTGTTAAATTTGAAATATGCAGAGACCAGTACGAAAAGCCAAATTACGAATGTATGATGAAGTTATATGATGCAATTCATGAAATGATTCAGAATGGAACTATAATTTCAGCATATGCATTAGATAGTAAAGGTGTTATTCCAGCAGTAAGTAAGATGGCATTTGGTAATAAGATTGGTGTTTCTGTCAGCGGACAGATTCCTGGAGCAGATTTATTTGCACCTGGATATGGTGATATAATTGCAGAAGTACCTGCTGATAAGATTGATGATGTAAATGTAAGTTATGTATTAATCGGTGAAACAACAGATGATGCTACACTTAAATATGGAGAAGAATCAATTTTATTAGATGATGCAATTAAGACATGGGAAAAACCACTTGAAAAAGTATTCCCAACAAGAAGTCATAAAGACACATCAGTTATCGATACTCCTGTATACGATAAAGGAAGTGTTTATGTATGCAAGAATAAGATTGCTAAACCTACAGTATTTATTCCTGTATTCCCAGGAACTAACTGTGAATATGACAGTGCTAAGGCGTTTGAAAATGCAGGCGCAAAAGTTATTACAAAGGTATTTAAGAATCTTACACCTGAAGATATCAGAGATTCAGTAAAAATCTTTGAAGAAAGCATTAATCAGTCACAGATTATTATGTTCCCAGGTGGATTTAGTGCAGGTGATGAACCGGATGGATCAGCTAAGTTCTTTGCTACAGCATTTAGAAATGAAAAGATTAAAGAAGCTGTTCATAAACTTTTAAATGAAAGAGATGGATTAGCACTTGGTATATGTAATGGTTTCCAGGCTTTAATTAAGCTGGGATTAGTTCCAAATGGACAGATTACAGGACAGAATGAAAATTCACCAACATTAACATACAACACAATTAACAGACATGTATCTAAGATGGTTTATACAAAGGTTGTGTCAAATAAATCACCTTGGTTACAGTTAGCAGAACTTGGTGGTACATATGTAAATCCTGCTTCACATGGTGAAGGAAGATTTGTTGCATCTGAAGAATGTATTAAAGAATTATTTGCTAACGGTCAGGTTGCTACTCAGTATGTAAATGAACAGGGACAGCCTACAATGGATGAAGAATGGAATGTAAACGGTTCATATTATGCAATTGAAGGTATTACATCTCCAGACGGAAGATGCTTAGGTAAGATGGCTCATATCGAAAGAAAAGGAAACTCAGTAGCTATGAATATTTATGGCGAACAGGATCTTAAGGTATTTGAAGCCGGAGTTAAGTATTTTAAATAATAAAAACACTTATATTGTAAATAATAAAAATAAACAAAATTATGGGCCCGGAGTAATCCGGGCTCATATTGAAAAGGAAGATGCGATATGAATTATTTGAAAAGTCTTAAATGGGAAATGGTAATTTATGCTTTGTTATGTATATTAATGGGCATTTTGATGATGATTTATCCAAGTAGCATATTGAATACAATTTGTTATATAATAGCAGTTATATTTTTACTTTTAGCAATAAGATATTTACTTGAATATAGAAAAAGAGATTTGATAAATGATTTTTATAAATATGAACTTGTAGTTGGAATTATTTTTATAGTTGCTGCAATATTTGTTCTTGTAAAAAAAGATTTTGTTATATCAATCATTCCGTTTATAGTTGGAATAATTATAGTGATAAGTGGAATTATGAAAATTGAAAATGCTTTGGATTTGAAAAGAATGGATTCACATTGGGTATTTTTACTTATAGTGGCAATTGTTAATGTATTATTAGGAATTGTAATATTAATTAATCCTCAGAACACAGCAGTATTTGTTACAAGAATTACAGGAATAATTTTAACATACTCAGGAGTTGTAGATTTAATTACAACATTAACTGTATCAGGTAAAATTAGAAGATGGGTAGATGATAATGCAATTATAGATACAGAAAGCAGAGATATAGATGAATAAAACCAAAAGCCTCGCAAATTGCGAGGCTTTTGGTTTTATTGGCTCTTTGTAAAGAATGGGGTAACCCAAGTTTTATTGTGCACCTTTTAGCACACGCTTTGAATCTTTGTAAAATATGGTGAAACCCAAGCGTATAAACATTTACTTCTCGTAATATATATCTATTTTAAAGTTTCGTATTTCTGAATAATACCTACACCTATAGGATAAGGACCTGTGTGAACAGCAGTTGTCATACCGATATCAACATTAAGTTCGTCTAAGCATTTTACTCCAAGTGTGCTTTCAGCATCCTTTAAGAATTCAGCTCCTTCCTCTTTATCATATCCCCAACCAACGTTGAAGTTGTAATCATCTTTACTCAAATTGTTGTCAGTAAAGTGCTTGTTAACAGTATCCAAAACAGCTTTCTTCAACTTAGCACGACTTCTGCCGATTCCGCCTAAACCTAATTCACCGTTTTTAAGTAAGATGATAGGTTTGATTCCTAATTTACCTGTTGCAATTGAAGCAAGCTTTCCAATACGACCACCGATTCTAAGATAATCAAGAGAACCAACAGTAAAGAAAATGATTGCTGTAGGAATTAATTTGTCAATTTTTTCAACAGACTCTTCAAAACTAAGACCGTCATTTTTCATCTTTACAATTTCATTTACTAATAATGCCTGTGTAACAGTGTTTTGCTTAGAATCAAATACTGCAATCTTTGCATCAGGGTAGTCTTCCTTAATTAAATCAGCAGCTGTTCTTGCTGAATTATAAGAACCACTAAGAACAAGAGAAATTGTTAAACATATAACAGGAATATCCTGTTTAACATATTCTAAAAATGTATTCATATATTCTTCAACTGATGGAAGTGATGACTTTGGAAAAACATTTTCATTAACAAGCCTTGTGTAAAACTCATCTCTTGTTATATCAATGCTGTCTTTTAAATAATGTTCCTGGTCAAAAGAAACAGAGAAAGGAACAACTGTAATGTCATTTTTTTCAACATATTCTTTTGATAAATCACATGCGCTATCGCTAATTATTTTATACATAAAACTAAACTCCTTAAGATAAAAGAATCTTTTGTAAAATCTATATAGTTATCAATACTAGATGAAGTATAACACTAAACTATCATACTGGCAATAGATAAAATAATAATAACATAAAATAATGCAAAATAGCTATGAACTTTATATATTTCATTTTCTTTTACTTATATATTTCATTTTCTTTTACTTGCCTTGAAACGAATACATTTATTTGATATACTTTTAGATGGCGTATTCTGCCTGAAAACAGGCGGCCGGAAAGAGGTATATATGACAATTCTTATTAAGAACGGAAGAGTAATTAATCCGTCTGAGAAAATGGACAAGGTGTTAGATGTCTATGTTAAGGACGGAGTAATTGTTGAAAAAGGGGAAAACATCGAAAAAGAAGCTGATAAGGTTATTGATGCTAAGGGATGTTTTGTAATGCCGGGACTTATAGACTTACATGTTCATTTTAGAGACCCGGGGCTTACTTATAAAGAAGATATAATAACAGGAAGTATGGCGGCAGCTAATGGTGGATTTACATCTGTATGTTGCATGCCAAATACAAAACCTGTTACTGACAATGCAGAAGTGGTCAGATATATTATAAATAAAGGAAAAGAAGCAGGATATACAAATGTACTTCCTGTAGGTTCTGTTACTAAAGGAATGGCAGGAAAAGAAATAACAGATGTATTCGAACTTAAAGAGGCAGGTATATGTGCTATAAGTGAAGATGGTAAATCTGTTATGGATTCTAATGTATATCGTGATGCAATGAAAAATGCAGTTAAAGCGGATGTGCCGGTATTAGCTCATTGCGAAGATATCAATTTAGTAAATGGCGGCGTAATGAATATGGGCGACAAATCAGAAGAATTTGGAGTTAAGGGTATTAGTAACGCTGTTGAAGATATAATTGTGGCAAGAGATATTTTGCTTGCAAAAGAAACAGGGGCTAAATTACATTTGTGCCATTGCTCAACAAAAGACAGTGTAACAATGGTTAAAAAAGCAAAAGAAGACGGAGTTAAAGTTACTGCAGAAGTATGTCCACATCATTTTGCCATGAGTACAGATGATATGGATAGTGCAGATGCAAATTATAAAATGAATCCTCCACTTAGAACAAGAGAGGATGTTGACGCACTTATAAAGGGACTTAGCGAAGATGTTATGGATGTAATTGCAACAGATCACGCACCACATAGTGCAGAGGAAAAAGCAAGAAGCATAACAGAAGCACCTTTTGGAATTGTAGGATTGGAAACAGCAGTACCATTAACAGTGACTCATTTGCTTAAACCGGGATTTATCACACCTATGCAGATGGCTGAAAAGATGAGCTATAATCCTGCTAAAGTATTAGGAATAGACAAAGGTTCATTGGACGAAGGAAAAGTAGCCGATATTACAATTATCAATCCGGATGAGGAATACATTATTGATGTAAATGAATTTAAGTCTAAAGGAAGAAATACTCCATTTGGAGGAACAAAAGTATCAGGAAAAGTTAAATGGACAATTTTAGGTGGAAAGATTGTTAAGGAGCCTGAAGAAGAAAGATAAGTAAATTAATATAAAGCATAAAGGAGCAGAATAGAATGATTAACAAACTTGTAAAAAAGATTAAAGAAACAAATGCACCTGTAGTTGTAGGATTAGACCCAATGTTATCTTACATACCAAAGCATATTACAGATAAGGCATATGCTGAATTTGGAGAAACACTTGAGGGTGTGTCAGAAGCACTTTGGCAGTATAATAAAGGAATTATCGATGCAACATACGATTTAATACCTGCAGTAAAACCACAGATTGCAATGTATGAACAATTTGGAATTCCGGGATTAGTTGCATTTGACAAGACTGTAAAATATGCAAAAGAAAAGGATTTAGTTGTTATTGGAGATGTTAAAAGAGGAGACATCGGTTCAACTTCTGCAGCTTATGCAACAGGACATCTTGGGAAAGTTAAGGTTGGCAATAATACATATTCATTATTTGATGAAGATTTTGCTACAGTAAATCCTTATCTTGGAACAGATGGTATTAAGCCGTTTGTGGATGTATGTAAAGAAGAAAAGAAAGGTTTATTCATTTTAGTTAAAACATCAAATCCATCAAGTGGAGAATTTCAGGATAGAATGATTGACGGAAGACCACTTTACGAATGGGTTGGTGAACAGGTTGCTAAATGGGGCGAAGACATAATGGGAGATGACTACAGTTATGTAGGAGCAGTTGTAGGAGCAACATATCCTGAAATGGGAAAAGTTCTTAGAAAGGTTATGCCAAAGAGTTACATTCTTGTACCGGGATATGGTGCACAGGGTGGAACAGCAGACGGATTAAAACCATACTTTAATGAAGACGGATTAGGAGCAATTGTAAATTCTTCAAGAGGTATAATTTGTGCATATAAGCAGGACAAATATGCTAAATTTGGAGAAGCAAATTATGCAGATGCTTCACGTCAGGCTGTTGTTGATATGATTGAAGATATTAATTCAATTTTCTAAAATAGCTTATAATTAAAAGAGTAGTGGAATTGTATAATGCAAAAATGCATACCGGATTTCTACTCTCAAATTAAAATATACAAACACAATCTAAGAAAGGTGCTGTTTAGATGAAACATAAAGAAATCGCAAAAGTAATTTCACAGGAATCCATAGCAACAGGAGTTTACAGTATGTGGATTCAGACAAAAGATATTGCAGCAAAAGCTGTAGCAGGACAGTTTATATCTGTTTATTGTAAAGATGGAGCAAAGCTTTTACCTAGACCAATCAGTATTTGCGAAGTTAACAAAGAAGAAGGAACTTTAAGAATTGTATATAGAGTTGTAGGTGGAGGAACTACTGAAATGTCAGGATATGTATCAGGTGATGATATCGATATTTTAGGACCACTTGGAAATGGATTTATGCAAAGAGAAGGCAAAAAAGCGATTCTTATCGGAGGAGGTATAGGTATACCTCCAATGGTTCAGTTAGGAAAAGAATTAAAAGAAATCGCAGAAGTTCAGACAGTTGCAGGATATAGAGATGAATTGTTTCTGATTGACGAACTTGAAAAAAATGGTGATGTTTATATTGCTACAGAAGATGGAAGCACAGGAACGAAAGGAACAGTTATAGATGCGATTAAAGCATGTGCTGTAACAGGCGATGTAATTTATGCGTGTGGACCAACACCAATGCTTAGAGCAATAAAAGAATATGCTTTGGCAAATGACATTGAGTGCCAGATTTCATTAGAAGAAAAGATGGCATGCGGAATTGGTGCATGTCTTGGATGTGTATGCAAGTCAAAAGAAAAAGACCATCATACAAATGTAAATAATAAACGAATTTGCAAAGACGGTCCCGTATTTTTAGCACAGGAGGTTGAATTATAATGAATACAAAGGTTAATATTGCAGGCGTTGAATTCAAAAATCCTGTTATGGAAGCATCAGGAACATTTGGTTCAGGAGCCGAATACAGCGAATTTGTAGATTTAAATAAATTAGGAGCAGTAGTTACGAAGGGCGTGGCCAATGTACCATGGCCGGGAAATCCTACACCTAGAATTGCAGAAACTTATGGTGGAATGCTAAATGCAATCGGTTTACAGAATCCGGGATTTGATTTATTTGCAAAAAGAGATATCCCATTTCTTAAACAGTTTGATACAAAGATTATTGTAAATGTGTGTGGCCATTCTACAGAAGAATATATTGATGTTGTAGAAAAGCTTGGAAACGAGCCTGTAGATATGCTGGAAATCAATATTTCATGTCCTAATGTAAAGGAAGGCGGAATAGCTTTTGGACAGGACCCTAAGGCAGTAGAAGCAATCACTAAAGAAGTTAAAAAAGTTGCAAAACAGCCAATTATCATGAAATTAAGTCCAAATGTAACAGACATAACTGTTATGGCAAAGGCAGCAGAAGCAGGTGGCGCGGACGCATTATCACTTATTAATACAATTACAGGAATGAAGATAGATGTTGAACGTCAGAAATTTGCTTTGGCAAATAAGACAGGTGGTCTTTCAGGCCCTGCAATAAAACCGGTAGCAGTTCGTATGGTATATCAGGTTGCAAATACCGTAAATATTCCTATAATCGGAATGGGTGGAATTAAAGATGCAAATGATGCAATGGAATTTATATTAGCCGGTGCAACAGCAGTTTCAATAGGAACAGCAAATTTTACAAATCCATTAGTAACAGAAGAAGTTGTTGCAGGAATTGAAGACTATATGAGAAGACACAATGTTGAAGATATCAATTCATTAATCGGATTAGTAAAATGATAGAGGAGGAAACAAAATGAACGAAGTTCATTTTTTATAAATGTTTCCGACGAATAGCCGCTGACCGAAGGGAAGGGGCAATACAGATTGGTAAAGGAGAAACAAAATGGAAGCGTACAAGCAGGAATTTATTGATTTTATGGTAGAAAGTGATGTTTTAAAATTTGGAGAATTCACATTAAAAAGTGGAAGAAAATCACCATTTTTTATGAATGCAGGTGGATATGTAACAGGTTCACAGCTTAAAAAGTTAGGAGAATATTATGCAAAGGCAATCCATGATACATATGGAGATGATTTTGACGTATTATTCGGACCGGCATATAAGGGAATTCCTATCAGTGTTGTAACAGCTATTGCATATAGCGAATTATATGGAAAAGATGTACGTTACTGTTCAGACCGTAAGGAAGAAAAAGACCATGGTGCTGACAAGGGAAGTTTTCTTGGAAGTAAGTTAAAAGATGGTGATAGAGTTGTCATGATTGAAGACGTAACAACATCAGGAAAATCAATGGAAGAAACTGTACCAAAGGTAAGAAATGCTGCTGATGTTGAAATCGTAGGATTAATGGTTTCATTAAATAGAATGGAAGTTGGAAAGGGTGGCGAAAAATGTGCCCTTGATGAAATTAAAGAATTATACGGATTTGATGCAAATGCAATAGTAACAATGGAAGAAGTTGTTGAACATTTGTATAATAAAGAATGCAATGGAAAAGTAGTAATTACAGATGAGATTAAGGCAGCGATTGACGAATACTATGACAAATATGGAGTAAAATAGTCGGGAGATTTTAAAGTAGTGACAAAGACTCAAAAAAGGATACGGCTTTGGGGTCGTATCCTGTTTATATTGTATTTATTATGTGCTTTGTATGTAATGTTTTTCTCTGAAAGTTTAGATAGAGAGCTGGTTAGTGATACATACAGATATAATTTAACATTATTTAAAGAAATTAAGCGCTTTTGGAATATGCGCTACACATATGGCTGGAATGTTACACTTATAAATCTGGTAGGAAATGTAGTATGTTTTCTGCCGTTTGGATTTTTGTTGCCAACCATATCAAGAAAATCAATATTTAAAAATATAATAACAGTTACAATTTGGGCAATGCTGCTTAGTTTTGGAATAGAGACAGCACAGTTGCTGACAAAAGTAGGTGCTTTTGATGTTGATGACATTTTCCTTAATACATTAGGCGGATGTTTAGGATATATAATATTCAGAATAACAAAACTTCACAAACATGTTATGTAGGAGAAACAATGGCGAAAAGAAATAAAAAAGACAAAAAACAAAGAATAGCATTAAGCAGTTATACAAAGGGTGGAAGAATATCTTCGCTTATAGCACTTGAAGCTTTTATATTATTTGTTTTAACAGTTGCGTTATGCATAGTACAGAATGGAAACGCAGGTATATATGTAGGAATTTTGGCATGGGCTATATTTGGACTTGCGCTTGCCGGATTTGTAATAGGTTTAAAAAGTTATCAGGAAGAAACAAAGTTTCTAAAATACACATATATAGGAACAATTTCTAATGCAGTAATATGGATTGGAATTTTGTGCGTATTTTTAATATATGTATGATGCCAGGGTGAAATTGTGGGAGTGCGTAGCACGAAACAATCCGTGGACATCAAAGCCGGGGAGGTTTGCTCCACCCGATATCATATATATGATCAAGAAAACGATAGCCGGATAATTAGATTACAATTTTAAAAATATAAGAAAGGATGCTTTGCACAGCAGTAATGGTAAGACAATGTCGGATAAAGAAAGATTTGAAAAGCAGATGGAATTTATCAGAGAAGTAGATAAATCAAAAGAAATTTTTAGACAATCATATGTGACAAGTGGCAGTAGACATGAAAATGATGCTGAGCATGCATGGCATCTGGCTATGATGGCAATGATAATGAATGAGTATGCAAATGAAAAAGTAGATTTGCTTAGAGTTATAGAGATGGTACTTGTACATGACCTTGTTGAAATAGATGCAGGTGATACATATGCATATGATAATAAGGGAAATGAAACAAAGAGAGAGAGGGAGTTAGTTGCCGCAGACAGAATTTTTAATATACTTCCAAATGACCAGGCAAAAATGATTAGAGGACTCTGGGATGAATTTGAAGCCGGAGAAACAAAAGAAGCAAAATTTGCAATAACATTAGACAAAACTCAGCCAATAATGTTAAATGATGCTACTGACGGTAGAGCATGGATGGAGCATGGTGTAAAAAAAGAACAGATTATGGCGAGAAACAAAAAGACACCGGATGGTTCCGTGAAAATATGGGATTATTTTGAAAAGATAATTAATAAAAATGTAGAAAAAGGCAGAATTAAAGAATAGCCTTTAGGAGTAAATCTATGATTAAAGAAAGATATGATATTGCTATAGAAAGAATAAAAGAAATAATTACTGAAGATACAGTAGAAGAAAAATTTCTACCTTATTTTGTTGCAGCAGCACAGTTTATACTTAAAATAGATAATTTACTTGGGCTAATAGAAAGCAAAAAGATTGAAGAGTTGACTTTAGAACAGTTGACATTCCTTAATAAAGATTTATATGAAGATGAAACGGAAATTGTATATGAAAAATGCTTCGCAAATCCTAAATTTGCAGTAGAAAAATTAGGAGAAGAATACGGACAGTTATTATGTTATGTATTTACAGCAAATAGAAATATGATTTCTAACGCATTTCAGGGCAAATTAGAAGAAATAACATTGAGAATGGAATTGTTTATAGAAATATATAATCAATTTGAAGATAGAGAAAATCTTACAAAAAAATCAATTCATGATATGATTTATTCTTTTGAAAAAGATAATTCAGAAATTTTTATGACTAACAGAATAGATGAAATAATAAATCCTGAAAATGATTTTGCAGTTAAGATTGTAATGGAAAGTGATTTAGAAGATTTAAGATATTTATACAAATATGGTGAAAGTATTAGTGAAAACGAAATAGAAACAGCAAAATTTTTAAATACACTTTCACAGGAAAGAATAGATAAAATTGCAAGTGTTTATACAGAAGGATATAGACTGGGGTTTATAAATACAGGAAAGGATTTATCTATTAAAAGTGCAGTAGACATAAGATATTATATTGGATTTGAAAGAATAATCCGTGCGGCCATAAAGCAGTTTGAAAATATGGGCTTAAAACCGGTTATTTATAAAGGAGGATATGAATCTACCAAGATAAATAAGCAGTATTGGTTTGACCATAAGTTTGATGATGCATTATTCTTTGACAAAGGTTATGTACAAAGAAAGTTAGAGGTTGCAACTACAGCATTTGAAAATAGAAAGAAAATAGCAGCACTTATGGCAGGACCGGCGGTTATAGAAGTATTTGGAGAAAATCCATTTGAGCCGGAAAATAAAAAAGAAGCTTTACAGTTAAGCAAGGAGCAACAGAAATTAAAAGTTGAATATGCAAGAGAATATACTCAGATAGTTCAAAAATATATTAAGGGCGATGAGAGAAGCTTTACGATTATTGCGTTTCCACTTCCTGAAATTGGAATGGATTATGAAGAATTATTCGAAGAGACAGTTAAAATTAACTGTTTAGATCAGGATAAATATCGCAAGGTACAGCAGAGTATAATTGATGCCCTTGATAAGGCAGATTTCGTAAGGGTCGAAGGAAAAGGAAGCAATAAGACATACATTACGGTTAATATGCATGAATTGAAAAATCCTGAAAAAGAAACTAATTTTGAAAACTGTCTGGCAGATGTAAACATTCCATTAGGAGAAGTGTTTACTTCGCCAAAACTTACAGGAACTAACGGAGTGTTACATGTGAGTCAGGTATATTTAAATGAATTAAAATATAATGATTTGGAAATTACATTTGAAAATGGATGCATAAAAGACTATACATGTAAGAATTTCGATACTGAAGAAGAAAATAAAAAGTATATAAAAGAAAATGTTATGTTTAATCATGACACTTTACCTATAGGGGAATTTGCCATAGGAACAAATACAACAGCTTATGTTATGGCAAATAAATACGATATAGTATATAAACTTCCAATTTTAATAGTGGAAAAAATGGGACCTCATTTTGCAGTAGGTGATACATGTTACAGTTGGGAAGAAGATGTTAAGACATTTAATCCTGATGGAAAAGAAATTGTAGCAAAGGAAAATGAAATCTCAGCTTTAAGAAATGAAGATTTGTCAAAAGCATATTTCAGTTGCCATACAGATATAACGATACCTTATGATGAACTTGGAGAAATTACAGCCGTAACTAAAAATGGTGAAGAAATTGTCATTATAAAGGATGGAAGATTTGTTCTTCCGGGAACAGAACTTTTAAATGAAGCTTTTGATAAATAAAATAAACATAAAAATGTAAATAAATGTAATAAAATTGTTAATTTAGTACCCCATTTATTGACGTAATAAGTCTTAACAGTTACAATGTAAGTGTTTTTATGATTTAAGAAGCCAGGGGAGGATTGTGTGAGTGCGTAGCACGGAACAATCCGTAGGCATCAAAGTTTAATGCAATACTATAAGAAATTATGAAGGAGAAGAGCAATGGCAAAAGTAGCAATTGTAATGGGCAGCGATTCAGATCTGCCGGTAATGAGCAAAGCAGCAGATTTTCTTGAAGAGATAGGAATTGATTATGAAATGACAATCATCTCAGCACACAGAGAGCCGGACATCTTTTTTGAATGGGCTAAGGGCGCAGAAGAAAGAGGCGTAAAAGTTATTATTGCAGGAGCTGGTAAGGCAGCTCATCTTCCGGGCATGTGCGCAGCTTTATTCCCTATGCCGGTAATAGGTATACCAATGAAAACATCAGATTTAGGCGGAGTAGATTCATTATACTCAATCGTTCAGATGCCATCAGGTATTCCGGTTGCAACAGTTGCTATTAATGGTGGACAGAATGCAGGTATTCTTGCAGCAAAGATTCTTGCAACATCTGATGCACAGTTGCTTGAAAAGTTAAAAGCATATACAGAAAAAATGAAAAAAGACGTTGTAGCAAAAGATACAAAGTTGAAAAAAGTAGGATATAAAAACTACTAAAATTATATTAAAAAACGTAACGGTATTATATTTTCATATAATCGGTACTAAATTTTAATATGAAAAATAAAAAAACATATTTATTATAATTTGTTTTTGCATTATATGATTAAAAATGATTTAAGAAACCATTTGAAAGTAAGAGGAGAAAAGAATTATGGATTACAAGAAGGCAGGCGTTGATATCGAAGCAGGTTACAAGTCAGTTGAACTTATGAAAGAGCATGTAAAAGGAACTATGAGACCTGAAGTTTTAGGAGGTCTTGGAGGATTTGCCGGAGCTTTCAGTTTAGATTCTATTAAGAAAATGGAAGACCCTGTTTTATTATCAGGAACTGATGGATGTGGAACAAAAGTACAGTTAGCTTATATTATGGATAAACATGATACAATCGGTATTGACTGTGTTGCAATGTGTGTAAATGATATTGCATGTTCAGGTGGAGAACCACTTTTCTTCCTTGATTATATCGCATGTGGAAAGAACTATCCTGAAAAGATTGCTACAATCGTAAGTGGTGTCGCAGAAGGATGTAAACAGTCAGGAGCAGCATTAGTTGGTGGTGAAACAGCAGAACATCCGGGACTTATGCCTGAAAATGAATACGATTTAGCAGGATTTGCAGTAGGTGTAGTAGATAAAAAAGATTTAATTACAGGAGAAAATATTAAACCGGGAGATGCATTAATTGGTATTGCATCATCAGGTGTACATAGTAACGGATTTTCTTTAGTAAGAAAAGTATTTGAAATGTCAGAAGAATCACTTAATACATATTATGATGAATTAGGAAAGACATTAGGAGAAGCTTTACTTGCACCAACAAGAATTTATGTTAAAGCATTAAAGAATGTTAAAGATGCAGGAGTAACAATTAAGGGATGCAGTCATATTACAGGTGGTGGATTCTATGAAAATATTCCAAGAATGCTTCCTGATGGAGTAAAGGCAGTTGTAAAGAAAGACAGCTATGAAGTACCTGCAATTTTTAAACTCCTTGCTAAGACAGGAGATATTGCAGAAGAAATGATGTACAACACATACAACATGGGTATCGGTATGGTATTAGCAGTTGACCCTGCAGATGTAGAAAAGACAATGAAAGCATTAGAAGCTGCCGGAGAAACATGCTATGAAATCGGAAAGATTGAGGCAGGAGAAAAAGGAGCTGAATTATGCTAAGAGTTGGGGTTTTAGTTTCAGGCGGAGGAACAAACCTTCAGGCAATCATTGATGGAATTAAGAATAAAGTAATTACAAATACAGAAATCGAAGTAGTAATAAGCAATAAGAAAGATGCATATGCGCTTGTAAGAGCAAAGGAAAATGGAATTAATGCAGAATGTATTTCACCTAAAGATTTTGCTGAAAGAAAAGATTTTAATCAGGCGTTAATTGATACTTTAGATAAGTATAAATTAGATTTAATCGTTCTCGCCGGATTTTTGGTTGTATTACCTCCTGAAATGATTTCAAAATACAGAAATAAAATTATAAACATACATCCATCTCTTATTCCATCATTCTGTGGAAATGGTTTTTATGGATTAAAGGTTCATGAAAAAGCATTAGAAAGAGGTGTTAAGGTAACAGGAGCTACAGTTCATTTTGTAGATGAAGGAACAGATACAGGTCCTATAATTTATCAGAAGGCGGTAGACATTTTACCGGGAGATACACCTGAAGTGCTTCAGAAAAGAGTTATGGAACAGGCTGAATGGAAGATTATGCCACAGGCGATTAATGATATTGCCAATGGTAAAATCAAAGTTGTAGACAATAAAGTAATATATCAGTAGACAATATAAGGAGAAGACAATGAAAGTATTAATTGTTGGAAGCGGTGGAAGAGAACATGCCATTGCAAATGCAGTAGCAAAGAGTTCAAAAGTTGATAAGATTTATTGTGCGCCCGGCAACGCAGGAATTGCAGAATATGCAGAATGTGTAAATATCGGTGCAATGGAATTTGATAAGTTAGTTTCATTTGCAAAAGAAAAAGAAATTGACTTAACTGTAATTGGTATGGATGATCCGTTAGTAGGCGGTGTTGTAGATGCTTTTGAAGCAGAAGGGTTAAGAGTATTTGGACCAAATAAGGCAGCAGCTATTTTAGAGGGATCAAAAGCGTTTTCTAAAGACTTAATGAAGAAATACAATATTCCAACAGCAGGATATGAAAATTTTGATTCTCCTGAAAAAGCATTAGAATATTTGGAAACTTCAAAATATCCAATTGTATTAAAGGCAGATGGACTTGCTTTAGGAAAAGGTGTATTAATTTGCAATACAAAAGAAGAAGCAATTGAAGGCGTAAAGAGCATAATGCTTGATAAGAAATTTGGCTCAGCCGGAAATACAATGGTTGTAGAGGAATTTATGACAGGAAGAGAAGTTTCTGTTTTATCTTTTGTTGATGGGAATACAATAAAGATAATGACAAGTGCTCAGGACCATAAGCGTGCAGGAGATGGTGACACAGGTCTTAACACAGGAGGAATGGGAACATTTTCACCAAGTCCTTTCTATACAAAAGAAGTTGATGAATTCTGTAAGAAATACATTTATCAGGCTACTGTTGACGCTATGAAAGCTGAAGGAAGAACATTTAAGGGAATTATCTTCTTTGGATTAATGATTACAGAAGACGGACCAAAGGTATTAGAGTATAATGCAAGATTTGGTGACCCGGAAGCACAGGTAGTTCTTCCAAGAATGAAAAATGACATAATTGATGTATTTGAAGCATGCATCGACGGAACACTTGATAAGATTGATTTGCAGTTTGAAGATAATGCAGCTGTATGTGTAGTTCTTGCAAGTGACGGCTACCCTGTAAGTTATGAAAAGGGATTTGAAATAAAAGGATTAGATACGTTTAAGGATAAAGACGGATATTATGTATTCCATGCAGGAACAAAGTTTGATGACGATGGAAAGATTGTTACTAACGGAGGACGTGTATTAGGCGTAACTGCAAAGGGAAAGGATTTAAAAGAAGCCAGAGCGAATGCATATAAGGCAACAGAATGGATAGATTTCGATAATAAGTATATGAGACATGATATCGGAAAGGCTATCGACGAAGCTTAAAAGTAAGGGAAAGAGATGAAAAAAATATGTGAGAAAGGAAAATTGCAAATCATATAAGCCTTTGATTTGCACCTTTTAAACACAAGATGCTTGTGATTAAAGGAATGGGTACGAATAATGAGAAAAAGTAAATCATTATTATTAAGTTTAATTGTGGCTGCAGGATTAACAACATTAATGGGAGCAAATGTTTTTGCCGATTCTTCTTTAAAAGAACTGACAGTTAATGGTAAAACAGATTCAGGAGATAGCACGGTAGTAAATTTAAGCCCTTCATTTTCAGAAGATGTAACTGATTATGAAGCTACAGTAAAAAACAGTGTTAAGAAATTAGACATTAATGCCGTTGCAACTGAAAGTTCAGCAGATGTGAAAGTTTCATGGGATGCATTAGATGAAGGGGACAATAAAACATATGTTGAAGTTACAGATTCAAATGGCCAGAAAACTACATACACAATTAAAACAAAGAGACTTACTACAGATGAGGAAGAAACATATAAAGAAGATACCAATACTAAAAAAGATAGCGGCATTAAGGTCACTGTAAACAAAACAGAATTGACCATTTCTTCAAAAATTAAAAAAAGTGATATTCCTGAAGGATTTGAAGAAAGTACATTTACATATAATAAAAAAGAAGTGCCTTGTATTGTAGGCAAAGTTAAACAACTCACAGCAGTCTATATGACAAATGAGGAAGAAGGCATAGCAGGATTTTATATTTATAATGAAAAGAAGGATACTTTTTATCCGATGAGAAACATTCTTATTAAGAGTAGAATGTACACTGTAGTAAGACCGGAAAAAAGAGATTCATGCCTTAAGAATTATACAAAAAAAAGAATAACAATTTATGACCAGGAAGTTAGTGCATGGGAACTTGATTCAGAAGAAAAATTGTATCTTGTATATGCAATGAACTGGGATGGAGATATAAATCTTTATTGTTATGATGATCAGGAAAAAGTATTTCAGAGATACATAGCTACAAATGATGTTAATACACAGCTTGAGGCAGCAAATACTTCATATGGAAAATTACAGGATAAGTATAATAGTATTGTTGACAGATATAATATCTTAGTGAAAGCAATTGCAGGATTAATTATTTTAATCGTTATTCTTATATTTGCAGTGCTAAATCTTATATTGTCAAATAAAACAAAAAAGATAAAAAAATCAAAAGATGAAGAAACTAATAATTTTGGAATCAATGTAGAAGGTCAGGATGATGATGTTAAATCAGATGATTCTGAAAACGAAGAAAATCCTGAGACTACAGATAGTGATGATACTACAGAAGAAACTCATGAAAAGACAGAAGAAGATGAAATAGAAGAAGCTATTTCAGAAGTAAATGAAGATTTAAAATTAGCTGTGGCAATGGAAACAGGTATATTTGACGATACAGATGAACAGAATGAAGATAATGATGCTGATAATGGAATCAATATCTTAGAAGAAACAAATGAAATCGAAGAAAATGAAAATAGTATTCTGATGGAGAATGAAAAAGACATTCAGACAGAGAGTAATAAGAAAGACAGCACAGTAAAATTAGATGATGATGATGATGATGATTTTGTTTTCGTAGATTAATAACAAAATAACAAGGATCCGGAGTGTTGCAAGATGTAGCTTTCGGGTCCTTTCTGACATATAATAAAAGTATTTTTTTAATAATCACAGTTTTATTAAATTATTAAAATAATGATAATAAAGATATTTGCAAATAAATCACAAATGTCTGATACAATAAATACAGAATAGGAGGGAAAGCAATGGAGGACAAAAAATATACAAAACAGACTTTACAGGCTTTAGAATATGCAAAAGATATTGCTGTATATTTTGAGGCTGATTATATAGAAACAGAGCATCTTCTAGGTGGGCTTGCAAAGGTTACTGACGGTGTCGCTGCGAATATATTATACAATTACGAACTCGAAGCTCACGATATAATCAGGGCAATAGGCGAAGACATTACAGAGCAGGATATTTTAAAAACGAAGAGAAGAATTTCAAGAAATAATTTAAAATTTACATCCCGAAGTCAGGGAGTTTTAGATAGAGCAAAACTTGAAGCAGGAAGAATGGGAGTAAATGAGGTTGGAACAGAGCATATTCTATTGGCAATAATTGCCGACCCTGAATGTCAGGCAAATAGAATGCTAACAAGTTTTGGACTTAGTTTGAAAAATTTGTGCATAGATATTTTAAAACTTACAGATAGAGACCCTAATGAATTTAGAGCATATGTTAAGCAGGGAAGAAAAGAGCCGGTTAGAAGGTCAGATGTGCCTACATTAGAACAGTTTGGACGAGATTTAACAAGAGATGCACATGAAAAGAGATTAGACCCTGTAGTAGGAAGAGAAACAGAAATCCAGAGAGTTATACAGGTTTTAAGTAGAAGAACAAAGAACAACCCATGTCTTATAGGTGAACCGGGTGTAGGTAAGACAGCAATTATAGAAGCAATTGCACAGAGAATTGAAGCAGGTGAAGTCCCTGAAACAATGCTCGATAAGAGAATATTTATTCTTGATTTGACAAGCACGGTTGCCGGTTCAAAATACAGAGGTGAATTTGAGGAAAGAATTAAGAGGATAATAAGTGAAGTTCAGGCAGCAGGCAATATTATTCTTTTTATTGATGAAATTCATACAATCATAGGGGCCGGAAGTGCAGAAGGCTCTATGGATGCTTCAAATATATTAAAGCCATCACTTGCAAGAGGTCAGATACAGATAATTGGAGCAACAACAATAAATGAATACAGAAAAAATATCGAAAAAGATGCAGCATTAGAAAGAAGATTTCAGCCTATAATGGTGGATGAACCATCAGTAGAAGATACAATTACAATTTTAAATGGTTTGAAAGAGACTTATGAAAAATATCATAACGTTGTAATCTCAGAAGAAGGAATTGATGCAGCAGCAAAATTATCTGAAAGATATATTAATGACCGATACCTTCCTGACAAGGCAATTGATTTAATTGATGAAGCATGTGCAAAGGCAAGACTTAAAGGAACACCAAAAACAAAAGCAGTTATTAATGCTGAAAACAATGTGGAACTTTACACAAATATGTTGGAAGACTCCATAAAGAAGGGTGACTTTAAGACGGGAAGCGAAGCTAAGATTAATTTAGACAAAGCAATGACTAAGTTAGATAAAGTTACTGAAAAATGGAACACAAATAAATATGAAAATAAACCTGTAATAGGTGAAAGTGAAATAGCGGAAGTTGTTTCAATGTGGACCAGAATTCCGGTAAGCAAATTAACAAAAGATGAGACAAAGCATTTGATTAAATTAGAGGAAGTTCTTCATAAGAGAGTGGTAGGTCAGGATGAAGCAGTAAAAGCTGTAGCCAAGGCTGTACGAAGAGGAAGAGTAGGATTGAAAGATCCAAACAGACCAATTGGTTCATTTTTGTTTTTAGGACCTACAGGTGTAGGAAAAACAGAATTGTCAAAAGCACTTGCAGAATCTGTATTTGGTTCAGAAGAAGCAATTATCAGGGTAGATATGTCTGAGTACATGGAAAAGCACAGCGTTTCTAAAATGGTAGGTTCACCTCCGGGATATGTAGGATATGATGAAGGTGGACAATTAAGCGAAAAAGTAAGAAGAAATCCATATTCAGTTATATTATTTGATGAAATTGAAAAAGCACATCCGGATGTATTTAACATATTACTTCAGGTACTTGATGATGGTCACATTACTGATTCTAAAGGAAGAAAAGTAAGCTTTAAAAATACAATTTTGATTATGACAAGTAATGCCGGTGCTTCAAGAATTATGGAACCTAAAAAATTAGGATTCAATTCAGAAGAAAATGAAAAACAGGATTATGAAAAAATGAAAGCAAATGTCATGGAAGATGTTAAACGAATTTTCAGACCTGAATTCATAAACAGAATTGATGATATTATTGTGTTCCACAGTCTTGGAAAGAATGAAGTAGGAAAGATTGTAAACATCATGCTTAACCAGTTTAAACACAGAGTAAAAGAGCAGATGGATATAGATATCAGATTTGCAGATTCTGCCAAAAAGTATATAACACAGGAAGGTTATGACAAGAAGTATGGGGCAAGACCACTTAGAAGAATGATTCAAAATAAAATTGAAGATACATTGTCAGATGAAATATTAAATGGAAATGTTACAAATGGAGACAGTATTACTATTTCAGTTAGAAATAAAGAGGTTATTATTCTAAAGAAATAATTGAACGAATAGTGATAAATTTGTAATAAAAATTTAATAAATTATATACGACTTTTGGAAGAAAAAAACGGACAAGTATGTTATAATGAAAAAAACACTAGGACGCCTGACGGAATTAACGGGCGAAAATAACAGGAGGATAAGATGGCAGTAGTAAGCGAATTGATTAGAAAAGAAAGCGATGGTTCTATTAGCTTTGGTGATTATACATTAGATAAGAAGACAAAGCTTGCAGATTTTGAAGTTGCAGGTGATATGTACAAAGTAAAGACTTTCAATGAGATTACTAAATTAGAAAGAAACGGAATGTTTGTATATGAATCAACACCGGGAACAGCAGTAAATGCATTCAAAGCAACAGCTGATGAAGTAAGTTTCTTTGTTGAAGGATTAGGACAGACTCAGATAACACTTGAATTAACAGCAGAAAAAGAATATGAAGTTTTCATCAGCAACAGAGCAGTAGGAAAAATGAAAACTAATTTAGGCGGTAAGCTTACAATTAGTGTAGATGCTGATAAAGAAGCTGTAACACACGTAAAAGTTGTAGCAATTTAATAATCAATAAGCACAATAATAAAATAAAAATAAACTAAAAAAGTGTCAAACCACATGGCACTTTTTTTGTTATACGCAATGAGCCAAATAATATCTGCTTTTTGCTTGCAAAAAAAGCAGATAGTATTTGGCGAATGCATAATCACTGAGAAGAAGCGAAGCGGATTCGAAGTGATTACATGGCGGAGCCATGGGTATAACAAAAAAAGATAAAGAGTAAGAGTTGGCGAATGCATAATCACTGAGAAGAAGCGAAGCGGATTCGAAGTGATTACATGGCGAAGCCATGGGTATAACAAAAAAAGATAAAGAATAAGAGTTGGCGAATGCATAATCACTGAGAAGAAGCGAGAGTTTTAAAGCCCGGAAGGTGAAGCAGGATAAATTTGAATAAAGAGCATTTGACGCCGTCGGTTCAAATCTTTGGCATATATTCTGACTGGAACCGTAGGTTCAAAAGTCAGAATATATGCCAAAGATTCAGAACCGCTACGAGCGGCAAGCAGCGCGAGCGTACTTTAGGCAAATTTATCCTGCTTCACCCCCATAGGATTGAAAAGGAGAAATATGGCAAAGGGAAAAACAACAGCATTTTTTTGCAAAGAATGCGGATATGAAACAAGCAAATGGTTAGGACAATGTCCGGGATGTAAAGAATGGAACACATTTGTAGAAGAATTAGTCACAAAGAAAACAAAGGGACTTACGGGAAAAAATATACTTGAAAGTAAACCGGTAGCAATAAATGAAGTTGATGCAGCAGATGAAGAAAGAATTTCAACAGGATTTTCTGAATTAGACAGAGTGTTAGGTGGGGGTATTGTGCCTGGAGGAATGGTACTTGTAGGTGGAGATCCGGGTATTGGAAAATCAACGTTATTGTTGCAGGTATGCAGAAACCTGTCAAATGATGGAAAAAAAGTGCTTTATATATCAGGTGAAGAATCAGTTAAGCAAATAAAATTAAGAGCAAACAGAATAGGAAAATTTAATGACAAAATGCTTCTTTTGTGCGAAACAAGTCTTGATACCATAGAAGAACAGATAAAAGTATGTAATCCGGATATTGTTGTTATTGATTCGATTCAGACAATGTATCGTGAAGAAGTAGGTTCGGCACCAGGAAGTGTAAGTCAGGTAAGAGAATCTACAAACGCTCTCATGCAGGTCGCAAAGGGAAGTACAATTCCAATGTTTATAGTAGGTCATGTAACAAAAGAGGGGGTTGTGGCAGGACCAAGAGTGTTAGAGCATATGGTAGATACAGTTCTATATTTTGAAGGAGACAGACATGCTGCTTACAGAATTATAAGAGGTGTAAAGAATAGATATGGTTCTACAAATGAAATAGGAGTATTTGAAATGAGAAGCGAAGGATTAGAGCAGATACTTAATCCTTCAGAATTTATGCTTGAGGGAAGACCTACAGATGCTTCGGGTTCAGTTGTAGCCTGCCTCATGGAGGGAACACGCCCTATTTTAGTGGAAATACAGGCACTTCTTACAAGAAGCAATTTTGGAATGCCAAGAAGAACTGCAGTTGGTACAGACTATAATAGAGTAAATCTTTTGATGGCAGTTTTAGAAAAAAGAATTGGAATTCAAATGGGAGACTTCGATGCTTATGTAAACGTTGCAGGCGGAATGAAAATATCAGAACCCGGTCTTGATTTAGCGCTTGTAATTGCCATGCTTTCAAGTTACAAAAACAGAGTTATTGAGGCAGATACAATATTTTTTGGCGAGGTAGGTCTGGCAGGTGAAATAAGAGCAGTTGCAATGACAGATCAAAGAGTTGCTGAGGCAAAAAAATTAGGATTTAAACGCTGTGTTCTTCCAAAGGTATCAATGGATAGCTTAAAAGATACTAGTGGAATAGAATTAATAGGCATTAGTAATGTAAAAGAAGCACAGGATTTAGTTTGAAGTAACTAAAAGAGTTAATAAGGCAAAATTTATAGAATAAAAGTTAAAATTACAAATTAGCAATATATACGATAGAAATTAATAATTAATTTTGAATAAGATAATAATTAATTGTAAATAGTAAGAAAATATATGGTGCCTGGACAAAGATAAAATCTGTAAAAACTAAAAAATAAAAAAGTATATACATAATTATAAATAAACCTGAAATTGATTTTAATTTTGCTAATAAATGTAAAGTGGAAGAATATATCAATTTCAGGTTTTTTATAAAAATATCTAAACAAAACAGTTGAGGAATGTCACATATTAATGTATAATATTTTGTGAGGTTCTAAATAATATGTACATTATGCATTAAATTTGTGAACTTATAAAGTAACAAAACAGATAAATGAAGGGAGAGTACAATGAGACAAAATGTAAAACGAACAATTGCATTTGCTGAAACTGTAGCAATGATTGCAACATTGACAGTAGGAATTACATTTGGCAACGCAACACAAGTAAAGGCGGATATAACATCCAGAACAAATAATATTCATATTGATACTTCAATTCCAATTTCGTCTCAGGGTGAAACAGTAGGTTATGAATTTACAGTTGAAAAAGATGGGTACTATATGTTGTACACACAGGGAGAGGATGATACATACGGAACTTTGTATGTAAAGGAAGGAACAACTTGGAAAGAACTTATCCATGATGATGATGGTGATGACGGCGATTCAAACAACTTTCTTTTAACAGCTACATTATATAAGGATAAAGAATATAAGATAGATGTTAGAGAATATGATAATAACAATTTTAGCACAGAATTATTTGCAACAGAATATACACCAATAATTAATGGGGTAAATTGTAGTTCTAATGTATATGCCAGGGTGGGTGATACAGTTGAATTGAAAACATATGCTGAAGATCAATATGGAAATTATATTGAGGATTTAGGAGATCTTGGAATAACATATAGATGGTATATGGAAGATGATGAGACAAGTAAAATTGACGAGTTAGGTACCGGAAGTTCTTATACAGTTAACAACGTAACGGAGCATATATTTAATGAAGTTACATACAAAGTTGATTGGCGTTATGGCGAATATAATGATACGCTTGAGTTTTATATATATGATATAGAATATTCTTATAAAATTAACTCAGATAATAGTGGCAATATATACGCAAGCCAGGGAGAATCTGTTTCATTAAATATTAAAGTTGAAAATTATAAAAAAGAAGAAGTTGACCCGGATGAAGAGGGAATTACTTGTACTTGGTATAAATGTAATGATGATGAAAGAAAAGAAATAGGAAAAGGAAAAAGCTATACAATTGATAGCGTTGAACAAAATGATTTATATGATGAAGATTCAAATATAAGATATCGTTGTATAATCAAAAAAAATGATAAATTTATTGATGCAACTACATTTTATATTTACGACAGAGTTTATGCATATGAAACACAGAGTATATGGATAAGAACAATGGCAGGACAGAGTTGTATACTTGAAGCTAATGTTGCTAATGCAGAAACATATAATGAAGTTAATCCTGCAAATGAAGGAATAACTGTAAAATGGTATAAGTATACAGGAAAGAGATATTATGATAGTGGCAATGACGATTATTATTATGAATATGGTGATCCTGTGGAAGTTTCTTCAGATGGATTTATTTTATTAAACAATTTATCTGAAAAAGATTTTTATAGAAATGGCGATACAAGTACATATTGGACATATGCAATCTATAAAAACGGGAAAAAGATAGATGAATCAGATGCACATATTAGTAAAGAAGATGCTGATTTTTCAGGTGTTACTGAAATGAAAGTTGTATATGCAAATGAAGGAAGTTCAGCGACACTTGTTCCGGACGTTTACGAAAATGGAACAAAAGTATCATTTAATAAAAATTATATATGTGAATGGTCAAATGAAAAGGATGAAAATCTTGGAACAAAATTAGTTTATGACATAAGTAATGTAACAGCAACTAATATTTATTCATATCAGAATCCTGTTTCCTATTATTGTGATGTTTATAAGGTAAGTTATGATGGAGATGGAGAGTATAGAGAGCGTATTGGATATACAAGATTTATTATTGTTAGAGGTAACTCACAGATAAATCAGCCAAATCAACCGAACCAATCAGGTCAGCCAACAACATTACCGGGACAGAATAATGTAACAACACCGACAACAAACAATACAGTAGGCAATGCAGCAAAAGATGCAACAATTAAAGAGACAGTTAAAGGAAATGTTTTAAAAGCCGGTAAAGAAAGTATAAAGATTTCTATTAAGAAAATCGCAAAAGCAAAAGGATATCAGGTACAGGTTTCTACTTCAAAGAAATTTAAAAAGAAAGTAACAATTACTAAATTAACAAAGAAAAATAGCATTGTTATTAAGAAATTAAAGAAAAAGAAACAGTATTTTGTAAGAACAAGATCATATACAATTGTTAAAAAGAAAAAGAAATTTGGTAAATGGTCAAAAGTAAAAGCTATTAAAACAAAATAGAAAAATGTTTATAAAGTAGTGTCGGTATAAAAGAAAATAATTAAATTTATTTTCGGAAATATATTAATGCCAATACGGCAAGCTGAATTATAAACTTATAAAATGAAACCTTCAGTGTCATTTGAGCACTGAAGGTTTTTTACAAGGTGTTGTTTATGAAATTAAATTTAAATAAGTTAATGTAAAAATAAAAAATCGTGTTAAAAACACGATTTTTTTATAACAGGGGTGGAAGGAATCGAACCCTCCTCTGGAGTTTTGGAGACTCTTATTCTACCGATGAACTACACCCCTAAAGGTTGCTGTGCGTTAAGCACTTGATATTTATATCACAAATAGAGAATATTGTCAAACAAAATATTAATAAAAGTGTTTTTATTAATTTGAATAAAAAAATAACACCTGCCTATAAAATAAAGGGTTGCATAATAAAAACAGTTCAATTACAATGAGAAAGAAGAAAGAAGTCGTTAAATTCCTAATATAATTATATCAAATACCTTCATATTTTATTAGAGACCCCAATCAATTAACGAACTTCTTTAAAATAATGAGCGTTTGCAATCGAAAGATTTGTGAATGCTCATTTTCTTTTGGCGTTATTTATACATATTATTTATTTAAATTATTGAGATTATATATTGTAAAATGAAAGATTAGATAATGAATGTTTTCTGTTTATATTATTACTTATGTCTAAAAATTTTTACGTGAAGTTTATTTAAATAAAAGATTAGATAATACTAATATTTATTATTATATTCTATGGAAAGAAAGTGCCAAATTTGATATTATATACATAGAGACTTTTAAGGAGAGAAAAGGAATGTACGATACTGTAGCATATATATACAAGGATTATCGAATTGAATTTAAAGAAGAAGGGTATCATGTGTACGGAGAGGCTTTTTATCCGGGAGAAGTTTTGCCGGTTGGAACAATTACAGGACATTCATATAACTCTAAAGACGAAAATGATATTTCACATATGAAAGACAATTCACTTCATATTGATATGCTTATTGTAAGTGAAAAGCATAATGGAAAAGGGGTAGGTTCAACCCTTATGAAGATGATGATGTTGTATGTTGAAAAAAGAAAATTTAAACATGTTACTACGAATCCAACTCCGATAGATGGGAGAACTACAAAGCAGTTGGAAAAGTTTTATCATAAATTTCATTTTAGCACAGGTATTATGATAAAACGAATTGAATTTGTAGATGACAAGGATATGTTTGAGTTAGATAGTGACGAGAATAGCGAGGAAGAATTCGAGACTCAGAAGATAAAAAATATTAACCACGATGTAGAAAAAGCCGTAAGTTCACAGAAGTCCGGCAGTTATCAGGAGGAAGAAGTTATTGAAGGACTTCAGCCTGTTGAAAAAATTGAACTTAAAGAAAATATACAGGCAGCGCTTAGAGTATTAGACGAGGAAGCTCATAAAATAGAAATGAAAAAAGTTATGCTTGAAGAGATATCTAATGCGAACGGAATAGAAGAATCTTTATATGAGTTAGAACAGGATGTTGAATTAAAACAAGAAGCTACTAATAAAAGAACGGCTTCTGATAATGTTAAAATATCTTTAAAACAAGATGACAATAAGAAAAAACAGAAACTAAAGACTGAATGCAAGATAAGCGATAAATTGGAAGATGATTTTACTAAAGAGGGAAAAGACGATTATGCAGAGCATTTAAAAGAAAAAACGGGCTCAGAGGAAAAGGCAGCTTCACAAGTTAACCATATTCCGAATTCTTACAATATTGGTATATTGACAACGATCTATTATGTAGAGGAAAGATTGCCAAAGAAGAGCGATATTCTTGATATAAGCTCAAGATTTGTAGCAAAGAAAGCTTATTTTGAACAGAAAGGTCACAAAGTTACTTCTGTTAATTCCATAGATTTAACAGAATTTAATGATGAGAGTTTTGATGTTGTACTTGCAGTTGAACCTATGGATAAATTAAAGACAAAAGAAGAACAGGTGTCATTTCTTAAAGAAGCATACAGAGTGTGTAAAGTAGGCGGAAGAGTTTTCGTTTCATTTACTTCTAATGATATGATGCTTGCAAATGAAATTTTAAATTACGATCCTGATTTTCTTAAATCTGAAAATGTAGACAAGAAAACAATGAAGATTCTTCATGGAAGTAAAACTACATTTACCATAGATGAGATGGAAGATGTAATTCATTCAAGCGGAATGGAATTTACAAATAGATTTGCCATGGATGGAATAGGTTCTATGATGACTGAACAAATTGATGCAATGAATGATAGTCAGTTTAATAAATGGATGAGTTATCATTTATATGCGTGTGAGAAAGAACATGGAATAGGATACAGTTCATCAATTGTTTATATAATTAAGAAGATAGACTTAAGTGTTTAGAATAATTAAGAAAAAGAACTTAACTAAAGATGAGAAAAATAGACTTAAATTTTTACAACAAAAATAAATTTAAGTGATTAGAATCATCAATAAATATCAAATATAAAATACGGTGATAGCGGTAATTTGTCTGCCACCGTATTTTATTACAAATTTTTCTGAAATAATTTTACAAACTTTAGTGCAAATTTCGTTTAAATACTTGTTTGATTAGTAAAAATAAAATATAATAAGAACGTTATTGGGAAAAATAAAGGAGAGGGTTTTATGTTAAGAAAACAATTATTTAAACAGGCAGCAGTCTGTGTTTTAGCTGCCGGAATGATTATGTCAAACATACCATGTACACAGGTTAATGGTATATATGCAAGTGTTGATGTTACAAATAGTGTAACAGTTAATTTGAGTCAGAAGATTCAGGTTGTAAGCACAGATTCAAAAAGTGTTTTATACAAATTTGTACCAACACAGACAGACACATATGCTTTATTTAGTGAGGGAAATCAAAGTGTCCATTGCAACATCTTAAATTCCACAGGCGATGTAATATCTAATTTTTATCCGATGGATTCAGAAGGAATCAATTTTTGTACAAATTATGAAATGAAACAGGGACAGACTTACTATTTTCAGATAATAAGTGAGTCAGGAAATGCTTTAAACACAAGCGTTACGCTTAGAAAATATTCTGACGTTTCGTTGAAAGTTGATTATTTGGGAGATAGCAAATCTAATCATGTAAAAATTCCTGTAATATTAGGAAAGCCTGTGACAGTTAGTTTGAATGCCAAGGTTACATCAGCTACAGGAACAATTACATATTCATGGTATGCATATGATGAAAATATGAATTTGACATATTTGCCAAATGAAAAAGGTGAAACGTTAACAATAAATCAGGTTAATGAGCAGAGCCCAATAGGGTACAGATGTGTTGTTTCAAATGGAATCAATTCAGAAATATTTGAAATAGAACTTTTGTCAAATGTTTCAGTATCAGAATTTGAAAAAAATAATGAAGAGATTTTCTTGAATGATTCAAAGAAAGTGGCATTTAGGGAAAATGAGACAACGCAGATGGTTTTCAAATTTGAGCCGGACAGCGATGGACAGTATGCTATGTATTCTAGTGAATCAGAAGAAAATAGCGGGCCTACGACACGTTGTGATTTATATGATGAAACAGGAAAGTACATTGATTATAATGAATATGGAAATGGAAAGAATTTTGTAGTTATCGACACTCTTGAAAAAGGAAAAACTTATTATTTTGTTATAAGTAGCAACGAACAAAACTATAATCCATTTAGAGTAACTTTGAAAAAGTCTGATGATGTTAAATTAAAAATTAATTATTCTGCAAATTATGATGTAGAAAATAACAGATATAATATTATCTGCAAAGAAGGCGAAAATATTTCAATAGGAATTGGAGCAATAATCTCTTCAGATATCGGAACTATTACATATAAATGGTTTAATGGAAATGCTCTTATCGAGGGAGAAAACAATGCAACAATTTCTATAAATAATGCAAATGAAGATAATGCCGGAATTTATTACTGTCAGGTGTCAAATGGATTAGATGTAAAAACATTTAAAGTTTTGCTGATAGTAAATAAAAATGAAGAGATTACAACTAAGCCGGAAAGAACAAAACCGGAGACAACAACAAATTTAACTGAAACAACAACCAAGTCGGAAAACACAACTTTGGCAAATGATACACAACATACAACAACTGCCAATAATGCACAGCAGAAGACAGAGGCAACTACAAATAAGCCGGAAAATTCTGCCGGAAACAATACAGCAGGAAATAAACAAACAGAAAATAATGTAGCATCGAACACAACAACAAATGCACAAAATACGTTGATTGCCCAACAACAGACTACAGTAGGAAAAGGAAAAATAAAATCAGCTGTTAAGAAGGCGAGCGCAAAGAAAGTTGTTATTAAACTTAAAAAAGTGAGAGGTGCTTCAGGATATGAGGTAAAAGTATCAACATCAAAGAAATTTGCTAAAAAGACAACAAAAACAGTAGATGCAAAGAAGTTATCTGTTACAGTTAAAAAGTTACAACCAAATAAAAAATATTTTGCAAAAGTAAGAGCGTATGTTATCGTTAATGGAACAAAAGTATATGGCAAATATTCAAAGGCTGTAAAGATTAAGTTAAAGTAAGGCTTGAAAAATAAGTTGTATTGAAAACTAAATTGTAAATGTAAAATATTATATTTGAAGAGCTGTCGTATTTATGCGGCAGCTTTTTTTAACCAAATTCAATCTAATTCAAAAAAATAGAGATTTTTTTGCAAGATTATGATAAAAATAGTGTATAAGTTAATGTACGTACAAAATCCTTAAGGAGAACAAAGAAGTGACAGATGAAAGAATTTTAAAGTTGCTGATAAATAAAGACGAAAAAGCTCTTTATAAATTATCGGGAAAATATGACAAGTTACTTAGTTACATTATTTCAAATATTGTGGGAAACAGACCGGAAGATGTAGAAGAATGCCTGAATGATACTTATTTTAAGGTATGGAAAAATGCACATAAAATCGATTTAAAAAAAGCATCACTTAAGACATATTTGAAATATGTAGCAAGAAATACGGCGATTAACAGAATAAGAGATTTAAGCAAAGATGAAATAATGCTTGAACATGGGGACGCGGAAGAAATGCTTAAAAATTATGTTTCCATAAGCAAAGGACCTGAAGACAGGGCAATGATTGAAGAAGATGTAAATTTGCTTAAAAATATATTAGATGATTTAAAACCAAGAGAAAAAGAATTGGTTATTAGAAAATATTTTTACATACAGAGTTCCAAAGTGATAGCGCAGGAAATGAATATGGAAGTTACTACGGTAGATTCATATTTATCAAGGCTTAGAAAGAAAATGAAAAAGGAATTCCAGAGGAGAGAAGAAAGTTATGAGTAATCCAATAATTGAAAATGCGATTTTTGAAAGCAAGTTAATTGATTTATTTAGTAAAATAGATATAAGTGAAGTTGAAACAGATTATCCGGACGAAGATATTGAAAAGCTAAAATTTGAAGAAACACTACTTGAAAAATGGTGGAATAACAAGAAAGTAAGAAGAGTTACTGAAGTGGGTGTGCTTGCGGCATCCCTTACAACAGGAATAATTGTTGCAATCAGAGTTATTCACAAAAAGCGAAAGGCTGCATAACAGTGAATCAATAAGATATTAAAAAAATAAAAAAAATAAAATTTTGCAAAAAAATTGCAAGGTTTTATTTTTTTTTGTGTATAAGTATATGTCCGCGTTAAAAAAGTGGAACAAAAAGAAAAGAGGAATTAAAAAAATGGTAGAAAAGATTATTGAATTAGCAAAAGAAAATTTAAGCATTGATGGAGAAATTACAGCAACAAGTTCTTTCAAAGAAGATTTGGAAGTAGATTCATTAGACTTAATGGAATTAGTTATGGCATTAGAAGATGAATTTAATGTAGAAATTCCATCAGAAGAATTACAGAATATCAAGACAGTTCAGGATGTTGCTGACTATTTAACATCAAAAGGCGTGGAGGCATAAATGAAAACAAGAATAACAGAATTGCTTAAAATTAAGCATCCTATTATTCAGGGAGGTATGGCATGGGTAGCTGACCATCATTTGGCAGCTGCTGTGTCAAATGCCGGCGGACTTGGAATTATAGGTGCGGCAAATGCTCCAGCAGAAGTAGTTAGAGAGGAAATAAGAAAGACAAGAGAATTAACAGATAAGCCTTTTGGGGTAAATGTAATGCTTCTTAGTCCATCAGCAGATGAAGTTGCAAAAGTAGTTGTTGAAGAAAAAGTTCCCGTAGTTACAACAGGTGCAGGAAATCCTGAAAAATATATGGAAATGTGGAAAGAAGCGGGAATAACTGTTATTCCGGTTATTGCTTCTGTAGCGATGGCAAGAAGATTAGAAAGAACCGGAGTTGACGCGGTTATCGCAGAAGGATGTGAATCAGGCGGCCATATTGGTGAATCAACTTCAATGACTTTAATACCACAGGTAGCTGATGCGATAGAAATTCCTGTAATTGGAGCAGGTGGCGTAGGCGATGGAAGAGGCATGGCAGCAATGTTTATGTTAGGTGCTGAAGGAATTCAGGCAGGTACATGTTTCTTAGTGGCAAACGAAACAAATATTCATGAAAATTATAAAAATAAAGTTTTAAAGGCAAAAGATATTGACTCGGTTGTAACAGGAAGAAGCCATGGACATCCGGCACGTTCATTAAGAAATAATATGACAAGACAATATGTAAAAATGGAAAATGAAGGTGCAGGATTTGAAGAATTAGAATATCTCACATTAGGCTCGCTTAGAAAGGCAGTGCAAGATGGAGATACACAGAATGGCTCTTTTATGGCAGGACAGATAGCAGGACTTATACATGAAACAAAAAGCTGCAAGGAAATAATTGAAGAAATGGAAAATCAGGCAGAAAAACTTTTGAAATTATAAATGTCAATTGAAATTTTTAAATAAAAAATAAAAGCAGGAAAATAAATAAGTATGTAGCAAATAAAAAACATGAATTATAACTCAAAGTTAGGAGGAAACATGGGAAAGACGGCATTTATTTTTCCGGGACAAGGTGCTCAGTATTTTGGAATGGGAAAAGATTTTTTTGATAAATATGAAGACAGTAAAAAATATTTTGAAGAAGCATCGAAGATTCTTGGATTTGATATGGAAAAGATGTGCTTTGAAGAAAATGAAGATTTAAACAATACACAGTATACACAGGCAGCAATGTTTACAGTATGCGCAGCAATTTTACAACAGATTGAAAAAACAGGAGTAAAGCCTGACGTGTGTGCAGGATTAAGTCTTGGAGAATATGCAGCACTTTATTCATGCGGAACAATTACATTTGAGGATGCGGTTTATCTCCTAAGAAAAAGAGGAATGTTTATGGATGAAGAAGTTCCGGATGGTAAAGGAACAATGGCAGCAGTGCTTGGAATGGATGCAGATAAAATTGATGATATTTGCAAAAATACAGAAGGAGAAGTGGCAGTTGCAAATTATAATTGTCCGGGTCAGATTGTTATAACAGGTGAAACTGATGCAGTAGAGAAAGCTTCAAAAACTTTAGCAGAAAATGGAGCAAAGAGAGTTTTGCCACTTAAGGTAAGCGGACCATTTCACTCTGCCATGCTAAAAGGGGCAGGAGATAAGCTGGAAAAAGAATTGAAAAATATTGAGCTTAAAGAACTTAAAATGCCGTATGTGGCAAATTGTAATGCAAGTTACATATATGATAATTCACAAATAAAAGAACTTCTAAAAAAACAGATTTCATCACCTGTAAAATTTATGCAGAGTGTTGAAAAAATGATAGATGATGGAGTTGATACATTTGTTGAAATAGGACCGGGGAAAACACTTTCTAAATTTGTTAAAAAAATCAATAAAGATGTAACGGTAATAAATATTGAAAAAGTGGATGATTTAGAAAAACTGAAAGGATTAGAAATATGTTAAGTAATAAAGTAGCAATTGTTACAGGAGCTTCCAGAGGAATAGGCGCTAAGGTGGCAAAGACATTTGCTGAAAATAACGCAGTTGTAATAGTAAATTATGCAGGCTCTAAGGAAAAGGCAGAAAATGTTGTTGACGAAATTATTAAATCAGGGGGAAAAGCAGAAGCTTATAAATGCAATGTAGCCTCATTTGATGAAGTAAAAGAAATGATGGAATATGTTGTAAAAACTTATGGAAGAATAGACATTCTTGTAAACAATGCAGGGATTACAAAAGATAATCTTTTGCTCAGAATGTCAGAACAGGAATTTGACGATGTAATAGATGTTAATTTAAAAGGAACATTTAATTGTATGAAAAATGTAACAAGACAAATGATGCGACAAAAAAACGGAAGGATAATTAACATGTCTTCAGTAGTTGGAGTTCATGGAAATGCAGGACAATTAAATTACAGTGCTTCAAAAGCAGGAATAATAGGAATGACTAAATCGCTTGCAAAAGAAATGGCTTCCAGAAATATAACTGTAAATGCAATTGCACCCGGATTTATTGAAACTGATATGACGGGTCAGCTGGATGAAAATGTGAAGAAACAGATTTTATCAGGAATTCCGGCTAATTGTCTTGGAAATGTAAATGATATTGCACAGACGGCGCTGTTTTTGGCATCTGATGGAGCAAGATATATTACAGGACAGGTTATCGGAGTAGATGGAGGTATGGGAATTTGAAACGAAGAGTAGTAGTAACCGGATTAGGAATAATATCACCAATTGGTAATGACATAGATACATTTTGGGAAAATGTGAAAAAAGGAACAGTAGGAATCGGAGAGATAACAAAATTTGATACTACGGATTTTAAGGTAAAACTTGCAGCAGAAGTTAAAGATTTTGATGCTACAAAATATATGGATAAGCGCGAAGCAAGAAGAATGGAATTGTTTTCTCAGTATGCAGTAGCAGCGGCAAAACAGGCAGTTGAAGATTCAGGGCTTGATTTGGAAAAAACAGATAAAAACAGAATGGGTGTTTCTATAGGCTCAGGAGTTGGAAGCTTGCAGGCGATGGAAAGAGAACATAAAAAGTTACTTGAAAAAGGACCGGGAAGAATTAGCCCGATGTTAGTTCCGATGATGATTACAAATATGGCAGCAGGAAATGTGGCAATTCAGTTTGGCTGTAAAGGCAAGTGTTTAAACATCGTAACTGCATGTGCAACAGGAACACATTCGATAGGAGAAGCATTCAGATACATTCAGTATGGTGATGCAGATATTATGCTTGCAGGTGGAACGGAAGCATCAGTTTGTCCAATTGGAGTGGGCGGATTTACAGCACTTACAGCACTTTCAACACAGGAAGATCCTTTAAGAGCTTCAATCCCATTTGACAAAGAAAGAAGTGGATTTGTTATGGGTGAGGGTGCAGGAGTTGTTGTATTAGAAGAATACGAGCATGCAATAAAGCGCGGAGCAAAGATATATGGTGAAGTTGCAGGGTATGGAGCAACATGTGATGCATTTCACATTACATCACCTGCCGAAGATGGTGAAGGTGCAGCAAGGGCTATGATGCTTGCGATGGAAGATGGAAATGTAAAACCTGAGCAGGTTGAGTATATAAATGCACATGGAACAAGTACACATCATAATGATTTATTTGAAACAATGGCAATTAAAAAAGCATTTGGTGATAAAGCATATGATTTAAATGTAAATTCAACAAAGTCGATGGTAGGTCATATGTTAGGTGCAGCAGGGGCTGTGGAATTTATCGTATGTATCAAATCGGTTATGGAAGATTACATCCATAAAACAGCAGGCTTTAAAGTAAAAGATGAAGAATTGGATTTGAATTACACACCTGAGGCTGTTAATAGAAAAGTAAATTATGCCATAAGTAATTCATTAGGTTTTGGTGGACATAACGGCAGCATAATGGTTAAAAAATTTGAAGTATAATAGCTGAAAAAATAAATGATTATGATTATGAAAAGGAAATTAAAATGGATTATGAACAAATAGAAAAACTGATAGATAAGGTTAATAAATCAAAAATAACAGAATTATCAGTTGAAGAAGGAAATTTTAAATTAAATATAAAGGCAGAACAGAGTGTGGCAATGGCAGCTTTAACAGTTCCAGGCAATTTGCCTGATGCAAATGTAGAAACTATTAGAACTGTGGGCGTGAATGAAAATGAAGGACAAAGTGATGATTTAGAAGAAATAAAAAGTCCTTTGGTTGGAACGTTTTATGCGGCAAGAGCTGAGGGGGAAGAACCGTTTATCAAGGTGGGAGACAAAATAAAAAAAGGTCAAACAATAGGAATCATTGAAGCCATGAAACTAATGAATGAAATTAGTGCAACATGTGATGGCGTAGTTGAAGAGATTCTGGTTGAAAATGAAGATTTAGTAGAGTATGGACAGGTAATCGTAAAAGTTAGCAAATAAGAAACTGTATTAATTAGAAGATTAGAAAAGTGAAGAATCGCTTTATAGAAATAATGAATCTTAAATGCTAAAAAAGTTGCGCATTTGCAACAGAATGGAGATTAATATGTTAAACACAAAGGAAATAATGGATATAATTCCTCACAGACAGCCGTTTTTACTTGTAGACAGAATAGAAGAAATGGAAGTAGGAAAGAGAGCAGTAGGAATTAAATGTGTAAGCTATAATGAACCGTTTTTTGCAGGACATTTTCCAGATCAGCCTGTAATGCCGGGAGTGCTTATTATTGAAGCAATGGCACAGGTAGGAGCTGTCAGTTTATTATCAGACGATAAATATAAAGGAAAAACTCCTTTATTTGGTGGAATTAAAAACGCTAAATTTAGAAGAAAAGTTGTTCCGGGAGATGTGCTTAGAATGGAAGTGGAAATGACTAGAGTGCGTGGACCACTTGGTATAGGTGAAGGAAAAGCGTATGTAGATGGAGAACTTTGCGCACAGGCAGAACTTGTATTTGCAATACAGTGAAAATGTTGTTAGTCGAAAAGGAGAAAGTAGATGTTTGAAAAAATTCTAATAGCAAATCGAGGCGAAATCGCTGTTCGAATAATAAGAGCTTGTAGAGAAATGGGAATTCAAACAGTGGCAGTTTGCTCAGAAGTAGATAAAGATGCACTTCATGCACAACTTGCGGATGAATGTGTGTGTATTGGTTCTTATAAATCAAAAGATAGTTATTTAAATATAGAAAAAATATTAAGTGCAGCAATTGCTACAAAGGCAGATGCGATACATCCTGGATTTGGTTTTTTATCAGAAAACAGCAAATTTGCAAAAATATGTAATGAATGCAATATAGAATTTATCGGGCCTTCAGTAGAAAGTATGATAAATATGGGAAATAAATCTATAGCAAGACAAACTATGATTAAAGCAGGAGTACCTGTAGTTCCGGGAACAAATGAGCCTCTTACAGATGCTTATCAGGGAAAGAAAATAGCTGACGAAATAGGTTATCCGGTAATAGTAAAAGCAGTTTCCGGCGGTGGCGGAAAAGGTATGAGGGAAGTAAGAAAAAGCGAAGATTTTGTAAAATTATTTGAAACTGCAAAAAAAGAAACAGAAATTGCCTTTGGTGATGACCAGATGTATATAGAAAAATTTGTGGAAAATGCAAGACATATCGAATTTCAGATTATAGGGGACAAATTTGGAAATGTATTACAACTAGGAGAGCGAGATTGCAGTATTCAAAGAAGACATCAGAAGTTAGTTGAAGAAACTCCTTCGGTTGTTTTAAAAGAAGAAGTAAGAAAGAAAATGGGAGAAGCGGCAATTAAAGCCGCAAAGGCTGCAAAATATTACAGTGCAGGAACAATAGAATTTTTGCTTGATAAAGATGGTGAACATTTTTATTTCATGGAAATGAATACAAGAATTCAGGTAGAACATCCTGTGACAGAAATGGTGACAGGAGTTGATTTGATAAAAGAAATGATAATGGTAGCAGCAAGTGAAAAACTTACAATGACACAGAACGATGTAAAACATTCGGGATGTGCAATAGAGTGTCGAATAAATGCAGAAGACCCTGACAATCATTTTATCCCATGCCCGGGTACCGTAAATGAACTTCATTTCCCGGGAGGAAATGGAATACGGGTAGATTCCGCATTGTTTCACGGGTACAAAATTCCTTCGTGTTACGACTCGATGGTGGCAAAAATAATAGTTCACGGCCACGACAGAAAAGAGGCCATTGAGAAAATGAGAAGTGCGCTAGGGGAAGTTGTAATTGATGGGATAAAAACGAATTTAGATTTACAGTATGAAATTATTAATTCAAATGAATTTGCCAAAGGGAATGCACTGGAAATCAACAGACGTTTGGATGATAGAGGTTAAAAATCATTGCAATGAATAGTCATGTGCTAAAGACAATAAAAATTATGACGCCCGGGGATAGAGATAAAAATGGGTTGTAAAAATATGGACGCTTTGAAATCAGAGGTTAAAAAATGTTAAAAGAAATGTTGAAAAAAACTCCGAAAAGAATAGTAAAGAATGAAAGCAGCAAATCAAATGTTCCTGATGGAATGTTTATGCGTTGTCCAAAATGTAAGGAAATAATCTATTCTGAGGATTTAGTGGCAAATAAATATGTATGCCCAAAATGTGAACATTATTTCAGAATTAATGCAAAACAAAGAATTGAAATGGTGTTAGACAGGGGTAGCTTTGTAGAATGGGATAAGGAAATTGTAACGGACAATCCATTACAGTTTCCAAATTATATTGAAAAAATAGAAAAAGCACAAAAGTTAACAGGGCTTGATGAAGCTGTAATTACAGGAAAAGGAACAATTAAAGGAAAAGAAGTTGCGATTGGAGTAATGTCTGCGGATTTCATAATGGGAAGTATGGGAAGCGTAGTAGGAGAAAGAATTACAAGATTATTTGAGAAAGCAACTGAAGAAAAATTACCGGTTGTTATGTTTTGCTGTTCAGGTGGAGCCCGTATGCAGGAAGGCACAGTGTCTCTTATGCAAATGGCAAAAACGAGCCAGGCAGTTAAAAGACATGATGAAGCAGGACTTTTATATGTTTCAGTATTAACTGACCCAACAACAGGAGGGGTTACGGCGAGTTTTGCAATGCTTGGAGATGTAATAATTGCTGAACCGGGAGCATTGATTGGTTTTGCCGGACAAAGAGTAATTGAGCAGACAATTCATCAGAAACTTCCTGAAGGATTTCAACGGGCAGAATTTTTATTGAAACACGGATTTATAGATAAAATTGTGACTAGAACAAGATTGAAGAAAACATTGGAATTTCTTATTTTATCTAATTAAGCAAAGCGAAAGGGCATAGAAATGGAACAAATACTTACGCCATGGGAGCGTGTTAAAATAGCCAGAGATAAAGACAGACCATATAGTTTTGATTATATAAATGAAATATTTGACAGATTTTTAGAATTACATGGTGACAGATTTTATGGAGATGACGGAGCAATTGTAGGTGGAATTGGTGAAATCAATGGCAGTTATTTTACAATAATAGCTCAGCAAAAAGGAAGAAATGTAAAACAGAATATTACCAGAAATTTTGGTATGCCATCGCCTGAAGGATACAGAAAAGGAATCAGACTTATGAAGCAGGCAGAAAAATTTAACCGTCCAATTATTTGCTTTGTAGATACGCCGGGAGCATATCCGGGAATTGAGGCAGAGGAAAGAGGACAGGGAGAAGCGATTGCAAAAAGCATATTTGAAATGTCAGGACTAAAAGTTCCGGTTCTTACAATAGTTATAGGCGAAGGAGGAAGCGGAGGAGCTTTGGCAAATGCAGTGGCAAATAAAGTTTTAATGCTTGAAAATGCAATGTATTCAATACTTTCTCCTGAAGGATTTGCAACAATTCTTTGGAAAGACGGTTCAAGAGCGGATGAAGCTGCAAGCGTGATGAAATGCACATCTCATAAATTGCTTGAACTAGGTATAATTGATGGGATTATTGAAGAAGAACAGCAGGCATCACTTGAAAATGTAGATATAATAGCTGAAGAAATAAAAAAAGAAATTTTAAAGTTTGCTGATGAGTACAAAGACAAAAATCCTGAATATATCAGAAATCAAAGATATGAAAGATTCAGGCAAATGTAATATATGAATTCAAAAACATAAATAGCAGAGTTGGAAAATAAAAAATCGAAAACATAAATAGCAGAGTTGAAAAATAAAAAACGGAAAAATGAAAACACTACACAAATTTAGGCAAACTAAATATGGAGATATAAATGAAATCATTAAAAATTGGAGAATTAGAGGCAAAAATTCCACTCATTCAAGGTGGAATGGGCGTTGGAATAAGTCTTTCAGGACTTGCCGGGGCAGTGGCGCTTGAGGGAGGAATAGGTGTAATAAGCACGGCACAAATAGGTTATAAAGAGCCTGACTGGGATAGAAATCCTATAGAAGCAAATTTGAGGGCAATAAAAAAAGAAGTAAAGAAAGCAAAAGAAATCAGTCATGGTGGAATAATTGCGACGAATATAATGGTTGCGACAAAATTTTATGATAAATATGTTAAAGCTGCAATCGATGCAGGCGTTGATATGATAATATCCGGAGCCGGACTTCCACTCAATTTGCCTGAACTTGCAAGGAAAAGTAAAGTGAAATTAGCACCGATAGTTTCATCTAAAAAGGCTGCACAAATCATATTTAGAAGATGGGAGAGAAATTATAACACGACTCCTGATTGCGTTATAGTTGAAGGACCAAATGCCGGTGGGCATTTAGGATTTAAACCGGATGAAATTGAACAATATAATGTATGCCGAAATGACGAACCAGAAAATACAGACAAGTATAATAAAACAGAAACGAATAATATAAATAATATAAATGTATGCCGGAAAGCAAATTCTGTTAATTTAGAATTTGATAATAGGGCAAAAACAAAATTATACTCAGATGAAATAAAAGATATTATAGATTTTGTACACACATATGAAGAAAAATGTGAAAAAGATATTCCGGTTGTTGTTGCAGGAGGGATATATGATAAAGCGGATGCAGATTGTATATTCGAATTAGGTGCATCAGGAATTCAGGTGGCAACTCCATTTGTCGCCACAAAAGAATGTGATGCCCATGAAAATTACAAGATGGCATATGTGAATTGTAAAAAAGATGATATTGAAATAATAAAAAGTCCGGTTGGAATGCCGGCAAGAGCAATAAACAACAAATTTCTTAAAAGGGTTAAGAAAGAGGGGAGAATTGCACCTATAAAATGTCATCAATGTGTATCTACATGCAACATGTTAGAGACACCTTATTGTATCACGGATGCTTTGATAAATGCCGTAAGTGGGAATGTTGATGAAGGCTTAATATTTTGTGGAGCATATGCATATAAAATTAACGATATATCAACAGTTAAAGATATTATAAAAAATTACTTTTAAATATGCTATAAGCAGTAAAAGATGTTAAAAAAAGTGGCTTTATAGGCAGTTAAATAGGCAATTTTAACAAAATTATTTTTCAACAGAACATACGGTTGTATTTTCTCACTGTTAAGATATAATTATGATGTAATAGGTCTGTATAGTAAGAAAAGTATACAAACTTATATCATTTTTTTACTTGAATTCTAATATACTTATGAAAAGAATATGGTGAGTGCGAATGGAGAACAACAAAAAAGACAGATACGAGAGTGTAAGTGGAAAAGGATACAAATCAAAGAAACCTGTAAAGAAGAGAAAAAGAAATAAGCCTGTTTTTTCTAATTTGAAAAAATACATAGGAATAGTTATAGGAATAGTATGCATAGCTTTGGTGGCAATATATGTAAATGGAACGGTTTATTATACAACTCATTTTTACAAGGGAACACATATTAACGGAATAGATGTATCTAAATTGACAGCAGATGAAGTTGAAAATGCTATAAAGGATTATGAACTTACAATTACTGAAAGAGGTAAAGAAAAGTCAGCTACATATATTGAAACTCTTGCAGGAAAAGATATTGATATGAAAGTAGTTTCAAGAGAGTCATTGGACAATCTTGTAAAAGAACAGAATCAATTTGTTTGGTTTACTGCAACCGGTACAAATCATGAAGAGAAGCAGATGATAGAATATGATAGCGACAAACTTGCTGAATTTGTAAAGAACTTAAAAGGTTTAGATTCTAAATATGCTGATAAGCCGACTAATGCATCTATATCTGATTATAATAACGGATATACAATAGTTGAAGCTAAGCAAGGGAACTTTCTTAATAAAAAGAAAACAATTGAGTGCCTTGAAAATACTATCTCTTCTTTAAAAGAAAAAGTTGATTTGGATAAAGAAGGATGTTATCGCGTGCCTAATATTGCATCTGACAGTGAACAGCTTACAACAGTTTTAAATCAGTTAAATAAATACACGGGAACAACAATTACATATAATTTTGGTGATACTCAGGAAGTCGTTGACGGAAGTGTTATTTCAGGTTGGCTTGTTGTTGATGGAAATAATGTTTCATTAAGTAAGGAAAAAGTTGATGAATTTGTTGACTCAATACGAAAGAAGTACGACACAATTTTCTCAAACAGAGAATTTAAAACAACATATGGAAAGACTGTAAAAGTTAATGGCGGTGATTACGGTTGGTGGCTTAATACAGCTAAGGAATCTGAGGGTTTAATGCAGCAGATTGAAAATGGTGAAAGCGGTGAAAGAAAGCCTGTTTATTACCAGGAAGCTGCAAGTCATGGCAAAAAGGATTATGGAGATTCATATGTAGAAATTAATTTGACTTCACAACATTTGTTTGTATACAAAGATGGTCAGAAAGTTTTAGATACTGATTTTGTTTCAGGAAATGTTTCTACAAATCATGGAACACATACAGGTACTTATGGAATTACATACAAGGAAAGATATTCAGTGCTTGTAGGTGAAACATATGAGTCAACAGTATCATATTGGATGCCATTTGATGAAGATATAGGAATGCATGATGCAATATGGAAAAGTCAGTTTGGAAGCAATTTCTACAAAACAGATGGTTCTCATGGTTGTATAAATCTTCCATATCTTACTGCAAAAAAGATTTATGGATATGTTGAAAAAGGAACACCTGTAATTGTATATGAACTTCCGGGAACAGAATCCGGCTCAGTTACATACCAGAATTCTTCTGAAATTGCTCAGGCTGCAATTGAAGCAATTGATGCCATCGGCACTGTAACTAAGAACAGTGGCGATACAATAAAAGATGCAAGATACATGTACAACAAAATCAACTCAGATGCTAAAAAATATGTAACTAATTATGACAAGTTACAGGCAGCTGAGAAGAAATTTAAAGAATATAGTAATTAGAGTAGTATTATGGCAATTGCTATTTTAATATAGGAGTTAAAGCAACATAATGGAAATTACTATTTAAATATAGGAATTTGAATGTGATTATAGAGAGCACTCCATTCTAAGAAACAAGTTATTATAGATTGACTTGAATATCTTAGAATGGAGTGTTTTATTATGTTTCAAGTGATTGAAGTGTAACATATAAGTTGGAACACTTTCGCCATAAAACAATCCACAATATTCCAAAAAAACCAAAAGCTTTTAATTATTCAAATTAACATGAACTCTTCCTTATAAATGATATTTGTGGTAAAATACAAAAGATGTAAATATAAAAATACAATTGAGAAGAAATTACGGATGTGTTTAGATAAAAAGAATAAATACGTAACAAACAAAAAGTCTATAAAATAAACACATCAAAACAATACTTCACAAGTAATAACAATAGGAGATAAAAAGATGGCTGAGAGATACGAAGATATATTAACACTTGAAAATAATCAGTGGACTTACGGATGTCCTGTCCTAATAGAGGGAGGCGTATTGCAGTATGACACTGTAAGCGAAAGAAATCTTTTAACAATTAATTTTATGAATATCTGTGATGCTGTTTTGTCAGAAGTAGATTTGACAATTTATGCATCAGATGAAGCAGAAGAAAATATATTAGAAATGGAGCATCAGTATTTGAAACTTCATTTAGAGCCGGGAGCAAAATTTGGAAACAATGTACATTTGCCAATAGAAGATAAAGAGGCAAAGAAATTTAAATTAAAAATAACCAAAGTTGTATGCGAAGATGACGGAAGTGAATGGATAAAGGATGATATATTTGAAGCACATCCTGAGATAACTAATCCTGAAGAATTTGGACAAAAGATGGATCAGGAATACGAAGACAAATACAATAAATGCGAAGAGTTGATTGTATTAGAGGATTCCGAAAATCTTAAAAAAGTTGTAGAGATTCTTGAAACATTAAGATGGTACAAGAACTGTGAAGAAATGTACGATTATGCTAAGAGAAAATATGATATAACTCTTAGAACAGAGAAAAGAAAAAAACGTGAAGGCGAAAGAAAAGATGCACGCAAGAAGAAACAGAAAATGGCAGCAGCAATTGCAGCTTGTATTGCCAGCGTAGCAGTCATAATATTCGCAATAGTTTACCTTACAGTAATCGGACCAAATCATCAGGTTAAAATTGCTAAAGAATACAACAATCAGGGTGAATTCCAGAAAGCAATTGAAATTTGTGAAAACCTTCATGGATTTGGAAACAGTAAAGAAGTATTAAAGGAAGCAAATTATCAGATTGGATTTCTTGCATTTAACCAGCAGGATTTTGAAACTGCATTAAAGTATTTTGAAAAAACAACAGGCTACAAAGGAACAAATAATTTACTTTCACAGTCTTACTACAATTTAGGACAGCAGTCAGCACAGGGTGAACAGTATGAAGTAGCATTGGATTATTATACAAAAGGATATAATACAGCAACAGAAGATAAAGTAAAACTAAATTGCCAGACAGGAATAGCATTAGCACAGTATAAATTAGCTTATGTAACAGAAGCATGGTCAACAATCAATGCCGTTTATGAAGCAGATAAAAATGTAAAAGCAGCATACGATGAATACGGATACGCTTATGCAATGAAAGTTTTATCAGAAGGAAATGTAGACGAAGCAACTGCAGTATTTAAGTTAATAAAAGGATACGCAGATAGTGCAGCACAGTATGGCAAGATTATTTATGAAAAGGCTGTTCCGGTTGCAGAAGCAGGAGATTTGGCTTCAGCATTAAGCACATTAAAAGAAGTTAAAGATGATTATGAACCGGCTGGAAAACTTTATAAAGAAATGGACGAGTTTATAGCAGCAAGTTCTAACTGGGTTGGAAACTGGAAAATGAAAGGTGACCAGGGTGATTACACAATGACAATAAGCACGTTATTGTATAAAGGAGAGTTGTGTCTTCATGTAACTGACACATATTTAGATTATGATAAAATCATAAGCACGAAAGAAAAGGTTAGAAAAATTTATGTTGCATCTGAAAGAGTTGAGTACAAATTAAAAGATGTTCATAATTATAAAATCATTCTTACAAGAGAAACTTCTAAGAAAATCAAGAGAGTTTTATCTTATGATGGAGCATCATATATAAGAAAATATAAGAAAACAAAATAATAAACATAATGAATGGGGCTGTTGTGCTAATTAAAGTTAGTGTAACAGCCCTATAATAAAATAAATAATTTGAGGGAAGAAATGAAGAAAAGAATATATTCAATAATTATAGCTGTGGTGCTTATGCTTTCGTCTATAGCAGCACCTACCAAAGTATCAGCGTTAGAAATTCCATACAGAGTAGATGTAACAAAATATACATCAGACGAAGCAAATGCCTCAGCACAAATTAGGGAACAGGTAAAGGCACACGCAAATACAGTAACAGTATATGTAAGAACAAAAGACAAAGATTTGTATGCAGTATTTAATCGAATATGGAATAATGCATTTGCAGAAACTACAAATCCGGACGAAGGAGATTATTTATATTGGCAAATGTCAAGCATGGCAGCAAGCTACAACGCCCTTATGCGTAAAGAGAAGGGAAGCAATACATATTATACAAAATACACAATTAATGTAGATTACTTTATTTCTTTAGAACAGGAACAGATGTTGACACAAGAATTAAATATAATAAATGAGAGTTTTGGTTTCACGGAAACAACAACAGATTATGAAAAAGTAAAAACTATCTATGATTATATTTGCCACAATGTAACATATGATTACAGCGATAACAATATGAAATTTACGGCTTATGCAGCAGTGACTACAGGTAAATCAGTATGTCAGGGATATGCAACTCTGTTTTACAGATTGGTAAAAATGCAGGGGATTTCATCCAGAGTGATAGCAGGCCATGGAACAAATACAGATGTATATCACGGATGGAATATAGTTAAACTGGGAAATCTGTATTACAATGTGGATGCAACATGGGATGCGGCAAATTATAATCATGGGCATGCTTATGAATATTTTCTAAAGGGAGATGTATTTGAAGACCATACACGAAATGACGATTACAAGACCAAAAGTTTTTATGCTACATATCCTATGGCTGCAGATGATTATGTAGAAGGAGTTGAAGCTGTTGCATCGGCTGAAACAGTTAATTCAACATTTACAATGAATAAAACATCAATTAAGAAACTGACAAGAAAAAAAATCAGTTTTAATAAAATTGCAGAAGCGACAGGATATGAAATTCAATATTCGACAAATAAAAAATTTGCCTCAAAGAAAAAAATGACAACAACAAAGACAACATGCAAATTTAGAAAATTAAGTAAAAAGAAAACATATTATTTTAGAGTACGTGGTTACAGAGAAGCAGGTAGTGGCAAAATATACACTAAATGGTCGACAGTTAAAAAAATAAAGAAAATAAAGAAATAATTATATGGATGGAGATGACAATGGAAATATTAGATGTGGTTGATGAAAATGGAAATCCTACAGGAGAAACAGTTGAAAGAACTGTAGCACATAAGACGGGGGTAAGACATAGAACGTCTCATGTGTGGGTGGTTCGCAAAAACAATGGAAGTATGGAAATTCTCTTGCAGAAAAGAAGTAAAAACAAAGACTCGCATCCGGGGTGTCTTGACTGCTCGAGTGCAGGACACATTCCGGCGGGAGTGGATTTTATTCCGTCAGCGATTAGAGAACTGAAAGAAGAACTTGGCATAGATGCTAATGAAAATGAGTTTGTGTATTGTGGGCAAACGGTAGGAAAAAGAACAAATGTATTCTACGGCGAAGAATTTATAGATAATCAGGTAAGTAACATCTATTATATAGAAAGAAATATGGAGGCTGACAAATTCGATATTCAAAAAGAAGAACTTGAATCGGTTGTATGGATGAAATATGATGATGTAGTTTTTATGGTAGAGAATAATACAATACCAAATTGTATTAAAATGGAAGAGTTAGAGATGCTGGGAAAGAAAATTAAATAAATAATTATTGCGATAAAATAAACGCCGTTTAAGAAATTATTGAAATATTTGAATAATAATAAAAATGTTTCGGCAACTTTTTAAATGGCGTTTTATAATGTTTGCGATAACATTTAATACGCTTGCTTGTGCAAAATCACAAAAATAGTAAAAACATTTTTATGCTTGAAAAGATAAAAATGTTTTAAATTGTACATAATCAACAAAATATATGACTGTAAATTGTTAAATAATATGATAAAAAACAGTAAAATAGTGAGTAAAATGGAAAAAGTAAATAAAAAGTATACAACTATGACTATGGGTAATTGAAAAAACTGTTTTAATTTGGTGAAATTATCTAAGGAAATGGAAAATCAGTATATGATTTGACAGAATATTTTAACTGAAAGGGGAAAAAACATGAATGTTATTTCAAAGAAGAAACAAGGAATAATCGCAATAATATGTGCGATAGCAATGGTTGTAACATCACTTACGATTTACAATCCAAGAGAGGTAAAGGCTGATAGTGAGTATAAAGATTTGTCATATACTCAAATAGGAGAAAAAGATTATTGGGTAGCTGCAGGAAATGACGGTTTTCCGTTCCAAACGGTTGAAGATCAGGGTGATAAGTTCTTGATTATTCCTCAAGTTGCACAAGGCACAAAACCTATTTGGCCTGATTTTAAAGATGTTACTTTAAATGGAGAGAAATTTAATCAGGGAGTCGGTGCAGGAATTTATATTAACTATGCTGATTTAAAAGAAAATTATTATAATATATATGAGGGTACTAGTGCTGTAGATAACCATAGATTTCAGATAATTATTAAAGCAGGAAATCCATCAAGTGGTGGTGAAGAAGGTATAGAAAAACCAGCAGCACCGACAAACTTTAATATTACATTTAATGAAGAAGATAAAACATGCACAGTTTCATTTGATGAGGTTGAAGGAATTACAACATATAATTTTTATGTTGGATCAAGAAAAATAGGAACAGTTCCAGAAAACAAAACTTTTAATATTTCAGATCTCAATGTTGAAGAAGGAAAAGAATATACTTTTGGAGTTACTTCTGTAAATACTGAAAATATTGAATCAATTAAAGCAACAACAAAATATACTGTGCCTGTACTTAGTGCACCGGCAGCACCAACAAGCTTAGTTGCTAATATTAATAATTTAAAAACAGATTATACAATAGCATTTGCAAATGTACAAGGAGCAACAAGTTATAAGTTTTATTTGAATGGAAAATATATAAAAGATATTTCTAATGGTGGAATAGTTACATTTGAAGAACTTGGATTAGAACCAGAAACAGATTATACATTTGGTGTAACGGCAGTAAACTCAAAGGGTGAATCAAAGATGTCTACCATAACGGTAAAAACACCTGAAATAAAAGCAGACGATGTACCGGTAGCACCACAAGGAGTAGTTTTTGAACTTAATAATTCAAAAACAGGTTATTTAATAAAATTTGCAAATGTACCAGGAGCAACAAGTTATAAGTTTTATGTAGATGGAACGTTTAAGAAAGAAGTAGCGGCAAGTGGTGAAACAATAACAATAGATGAATTAGGAATAGAATTAGGTAAAACATATAAGTTTGGCGTTTCTGCAGTAAATTCAAATGGCGAATCTACTGTATCTGAATTAGAAGTGCAGGTGCCTGCAATAGAATATGCAATAACATTAGATGGTAAGAAAATTACAGATATATCTTATGGAAATACATATAAATTGAGTAATAATGAGCAGGGTTACTATGATGTTGATAAAAAAGTAGCATATGCTCCTGAAACAGTTATTACAGTAAAAAGTGATATGAACCTTATGAGCATTGATTTAAATGTTGAAATGCAAAATGGAGCAAGTATTAGATTTAAAGATCCAACAGGTTTAAGATTCCAGACAGTTATTACATCAGGTAATGATCTTAGTTTAGATGAAATTCTTAATAACGGAACTGTTATAAAAACAGGAACAATCATTACTACTTCAACAATTTTAGGTGAAAATGGAGTTGTAAACGATGAATTTGTAAACGATAATAGTAAATTAAAATTGAATATCACAAATAGTGGATGGTATGGAAATACAGTTGGAACATTCTGTGGATCAATTGTAAGCATTGCAGAATCAAATTATTCAACAGATTTTGTTGGTGTCGGATATGTTACTATTAAATATACTAATGATAATGTTAAACCTAAAACAATATATGCATCAAGTAATAATATTAGATCCGTTGCAACAGTTGCTCAGAATATTAAGAATAATCAAGAGAAAAAATATAACGATAATACAATGACTTACTTTGAATATTTACAGAGCCTAAATAAAGGTTATGATACTATCATAAATACATATGCTGCAGCAGCAAAAAAAGATAATCAGTAATTTGATGGAGGTAAATCTCAATGAAGAAAAAATATATAAGTCCGGAAATGGATATAATAGAATTTGATACAAAAGACGTAATAACTACAAGTGGTATCGGAGGAACTGAAGGTGCTGCTAATGAAGGACAAGTTGATGATGCGGGAAATATCATCTGGTCAGACTTCTATTAAAATATAACCACTAAGCAAAAAGGTGCTTTCCTTTATCGGAAAGCACCTTTTTTACTACAAAGATATAAAGAAATTTTAAGGATTGTTACATACTACGAACTCTTGCAATCCTAATAAATAAATACATACAACAAAGGAGGAGGCGGATGAAAGGTAATTTAAAAAAATCAGTTGCAGTTTTACTTACAGCAACAATGGTAGCAACACCGATTACAGCACCTGAAAGTACGAAAAAAGTTCAGGCAGAGCAGTTAGGAAGTATTGCTAAAGAAGTAACAGGTACATGGTCTTATTGGGACGGAAATAAAGACGTAGTACAGACAAATAAGATGTTGTTAGATAAGTTGCCAACAAGAGCGAATCAGGGAACTTACAGATTTACAACAGACAATTACGATGCAAATACAAATGCAATAGATGTTGGTGGTTTCTCATCATCAATGTTGTGGAATTATAATACATCTGCATTTGGAGAATGTGTTTATGCAATACCAATGTCATATTGTGGAACCGCAAATGGAATGTATGTGTCAAAACCATCTACTTTGATTATAAAAGATACATATACACAGACTGTTGTAATGTCGATGAACAGTATGGGAACAATGTCTGATTTTATTGTAGGTACAGACTATACATTTGCAAGTACAAAAGTTGATAAATCAGATGAGTGGTTAACAGACGTTGTAATGGAAAATGCAAATGATTCATCACAGTATTTGAAGACAACAATGGTACAGGGAAGCCCATTTGCATATTTCCAGGTTGAAGGTGGAAATACAATTACATTACAAAGACCTAGAACACTTCCTAGTGAAGTTGCATACTACAACGGAACTACATTAGAAGATTCAACACAGTTAATTATCAGAGTATATGATAATGCAGATTTAATATCAGGATATAGTGATTATGATTACTATGCAGTATATTTGCCTGAAGGTACAAAAGTATCACAGGCAGATGCAACAGCAAAATATGCTGATAACAAAATGGGTGATTTAACATTTACATTACCATCAGACAGAGCTTATATGTCTATGGCTTGGTTAATGGAATCAAATGGAAAGAAGGATGCAGATGCGCAGGAAGTTAAAGATGCATTTGCACCATATGCTTATAATTTTATAACAGGTACAAAAACATCATTTACACAGAATGGTGCTGAAATTAAGACAACATACAAATATACAGTTGATAAAAAGGCTGAAAGTACAGCAGATGGTACTGTAATGGGAATTTTGCCACATCAGTATAAGAATATGAGCGGATATGACTACATGGATTATACTGCAAGAACAATCAGAGGAACAATGAAGTATTTGATTGGTGATTCTTATCAGACTACATTACAATATACAGGAATTCTTCCAACATTACCGGGTATTGATGAGTCAGACAAAGCTACACTTAGACAGTATGTAAATGATTTTATGGATGTATATGGTCCTACAGATGATGGTGGACTTACAAAAGAGTCATATGAAGTAAACACATACGACACAGGTAAGAAATTGAATCGTGCAATTCAGGTTATGGAAGCAGCAGAAGCTTGTGGAGATACACAATCAGCTGATAAATTATTAAAAGGCATAGAAAATGAATTGGCTGACTGGTTTACAGCAGATGGTGAAGATGATGACAAATATTTTTATTATGATAAAGAAGTAGGAAGTTTATTTGGATTCCCTCAGGCTTACTATACAGTAGATGGTATGACGGATCATCATTTCCATTACGGATATTTTGTAAATGCAGCAGCACAGGTAGCAATGCGTGACCCTCAATTTATTCAGAAATATCAAAATGTAATTAATGAAATAATTGGAGATTTTGCAACATATGAAGAAAATAATTCAAATTCAAGATATCCATTTTTAAGATATTTTTCAACATATGAAGGACATTCATGGGCATCAGGTCATGCAAACTTTGGTGATGGAAATAACCAGGAATCAAGTTCAGAAGCAATTAATGCATGGGCAGGACTTATTTTATATGGTCAGGCTACAGGTAATAAAGAATTGACATCACTTGGAATGTACTTATATGCAACAGAAGTATCTTCAGTAAATTGCTACTGGTTTGATACTGATGGCGATATTTTAGATGAACAGTATACAGAAGGAAAAGGCGAAAACGCTAAATATAGTCAGGCATCAATGGTATGGGGTGGAAAATATACTTATGCCGCATGGTGGACTGATGAACCTTTACAGATACAGGGAATTAACATTTTACCTATGACTCCTGCTTCATTTTATGCAGCAGCTAATAAGGACTTCATTTTAACAAACTGGAAAACAGCAGAAAGAAATGAAAAGAATTATAATGGTAAAAATGAAAAAAATCCAAAGCGTTGGAATGAAATTTGGAGTGAATATCTTGCAATGGCAGACCCTGACAAAGCATTGGAGTATTTTGATGAACAGTGTGACCCGGAAGCAGGTGAATCAAAAGCACATGCATTTAACTGGATTATGGCAATGCAGAAAAATGGTACACCTGATTTGACAGTTACAAGTGATAATCCGCTTGCGTGTGCATTTAAAAATGCAGACGGCGAAATGACATACACAGCTTATAACACAACAGATGAAGATGTTAAAGTTTCATTCTCAGATGGAACAGAAATAGTTGCAAAACCACATTCAATGACAACAACAGGCGATGGAGAAGTCACAACAAAATCAACATATAAGGTTGAACATTATTTGTCAGATGGAAATGGAAATTACAATCTTTTTAATACAGAAAAGAAGTCAGGAAAGATTGGAAATGAAGTAACAGCTGTAGCAAATACATATCAGGGATACAAATTTAACCCTGAAGTAGAGGGTACAGTTCAGAGTGGTGTAATTGCAGAAGATGGTTCACTTGTATTGAAACTTTACTATGATATTACAGAGATAGAAACAACTAAGGAGTATGAAGATGATAGTAAGTATACGTCGCTTGGAGTATCTAACGGAGTTGAAATATCTTACAGAGTGTTAAGGAATGATTTCAATGCAGGTGTCAAATTATTGGATGCAAATGATACATTTTACATGGAATATCAGGGAATCTATACATCAGAAAATACGAATGCTTATTTGAATAAAAAGTCATTAAGTACGCTTAACGGAGTATTCAAATTTTCTGTTAAAAATACGTTGACTGAAAATACATATAACACAATTAAACTTGTTAGTGGCAATAAGCAGGTTTATATTCTTGTAAAATATGGAAAGCCTACTACAGCTCCTGATTTATCAGATTATGAAAGTGAACAGGAAGAAACAACAGTTGATGAAAATGCACCTACAGATGCAACAGGCCTTGTTTTAGGAACGCCTGCAGATAATGTGATTTCAGTTACATTTAGGGCAACACAGGAACAGAATGATAAAGGTCAGTTGTACAATGTATATGTTGATGGAACATTAAAATTATCATCAGTTGCAGCAGGAAATTATACAATTGATAAGATTTATGCCGGAACCCGTACTGTAGAAGTCAAAGCAGTATTAAATGGAAAAGAGTCAAAAGGTATTTCTTCAACAATAAAAGTTACAGGTGAAAAAGAACCAACAACTAAGCCGGAAACAACTACTAAAAATGAAGTGACAACAACTAAGTCAGATAATCCTGGTGAGACAACAGGAAAGGGTGAAACACCTGGTGAAGTGACAACAAACAATGGACAGGGCGAAACAACAAAAGCTCAGCCATCAGATACAGCAACTAAGAAAGATGATTTTGCTAAGACAACAGTTACAAGTCAGGATACAATAAATGGCCAGAATCAGGCAAAGGCTGTAAAAGTTAGCAAAGCAAAGATTAAGAGTGCAAAAATTACAAAGAAAGCATCTGTAAAGAAGTTAATAATTACATTTAAGAAAATTAACAATATTTCAGGCTATCAGGTAAAACTTTCATCTTCAAAGAAATTTGCCAAAAAAGCTACAATGACAAAACTTGTTAAGAAAAATAAGAAATCTTATATCTTCAAGGTTTCAAGTAAAAACTTAGCAAAAGCAAAGAAACTTTACGTTAAAGCCAGAGCATATAGAATCGTTGATAATAAACGTATCTATGGCAAATGGACTAAGAAAAAAGTTGTTAAGAAATAAGAAGTTTAAGAATAAAAAATTTCTAGAAATAAAAGTTGTTTAGAAATTAAAAATGTAGTGTAAATAATTACATAATTACAAAAAATATAGAATAGTGCCATGCTTCATTGCAAGATGGCACTATTTTATTTGCCAATTCTCGGATTATAAATAAAATGCTTGAAATATCTCATACAGTATGTATAATTAAAAGAAACACATACAATAAGCAACTAATACTACTTTGACGAGGAGGTATAAAGGTGGGAATAAACAGAAAGTGTAAAGACAGGATTTTTTGCATGCTATTTGGATATACGAAGTATAAGAAAAACTTACTTGAATTATTTAATGCACTGAATGGAACGAATTACGAAGATGAGAATGAACTTGAAATTAACACAATTGAAGACACCATATATATGGGAATGAAAAATGACGTGTCGTGCATCATACAAAGCAATATGGCAATGTATGAGCAACAAAGCACGTGGAATCCGAACATGCCTCTAAGAGGAATTCTTTACAGCGCAAGACTATTTTCAAAATACATAAAGGCAAATAAGCTTAACATATACAGCGAAAAGCTTATAAAAATACCGACGCCGCAGTATTACGTGTTGTATAATGGAAAACGGAAAATAAAAGACAAAGTAATATTGAGGCTATCAGATGCATTTTCAGCATTACAGAACGAAGGTCAGTTTGAATGGACAGCAACAGTGCTTAACATAAACAAAGGACATAATGAAGAATTATTATCCAAGTGCCAAATTTTAAAGGAATATGTTATACTTATAGACAGAATCAATGAAAATCAAAAGAAGTATGACTCGGTGGAAGAAGCAGTTGAAAATGCAGTGTCCTACTGCATAAAAAATAATATATTACAAGACTTCCTAACAGAGCATAAGGCGGAGGTAATTATGAGTTTGTTAACGGAATATGATGAAGAAGAAACGATGGGCTATGTAAGGCGGGATGCGTACCGTGATGGAGAAAAGGCTGGAATAGAGCAAGGATTGAAGCAAGGTGAAATGTTAATGTTAATATCTATGGTAAATAAAAAGATGCAAAAAGGAAAAAGCATTGAAGAAATCGCTGAAGATTTAGAAGAAGATAGGGAAACGATAGAAAAAATAGTTAAAATAATAGAAGAAAACGGACATGACATCAATGCAGAAAAAGTGTATGAGATGATAAAAGGTAAATAAAAAAACAGAAATTTGAATAATGGTGTTATAATTATTAATGAAATAATAAATTTATTAATAAAACTTACAAGAAAGTATAATATTATTAATAAATAATTATCGATGCAAAGATAACATAATAATTGCTTTGAATTAATCGCAATTATAATTGTGGTATCATAATAAATATTTTACAAGGAGGCAGTTAATAATGAATGACGATAAGATGATTGATGACATCGTAGCAATGCTTGATGCAGGAGTGGCTAAAGGACAGGGACATATTAATGTAAAGGTTGAGGACAAGAATGCAACTGAAAAAGAAATTGTTAATGGAACAGCAGACTGCTCTATGAATTCAATGGCTTGTGCTGTGCCAACAATGATTTTGGATGATGACGATGAATTTGAACTATAAAAGAAGTGGTGAATAATTGAAAGTGGAAAATAAGGAAAAAGCAAAAAAAATAGCAAAATTCATATGCAGATATATAGTTATTACTTTTGCTGCCTGTATATATGCAGTAGGAATTTCTATGTTTTTAGACCCTAACAATTTGGCACCCGGAGGCTTGACGGGTGCGGCAGTAATTTTGACAAGAATTATACCAATAACATTAGGTACTTTAATTGTGATTATGAATATACCTATAATGATTTTAGGTGCATGGAAATTTGGAGCAAGATTTACGTTGTCAACATTATACACTCTTGTAGTTTCATCAGCATTTATGGAAATATTTGAGAGAATGGGATATGTTGTAACACACGATAAGATTTTAGCAGCATTAGTAGGTGGAACTTTAATGGGAGCAGGAATGGGACTTTGTCTTAGAATGGAAACCACGACAGGCGGTATCGATATAATAATTAAAGTTTTGCGTCAAAAATACAGGCAGGTTAAATCCGGTGAAATGTATTTGATAATTGATGGACTTATTTTAGCAGCGGCAGCATTATATTTTAAAGATATAGAAGTGTCAATGTATGCAGGAGTTGCGATTGTTATATCGACTTATATTTTGGACAAGGTTTTATATGGAAGCGATGAAGCAAAGTTAGTTTATATAGTAAGCAATAAGCGAAAAATAATAGCTACAAGAATGATGGTCGAACTTAATATGGGTGTCACATTGGTCGAAGGAAAGGGCGCATATAATATGGAAAATACAGAAGTTATTATGTGCGTTATGCATAAACAGAATCTTACAAAGGTAAGAAATCTTGTAAGTGAAGTTGATCCGGAAGCGTTTATGATAGTTTCTTCCGCTACAGAAGTGTTTGGTGAGGGATTTAAAGGACACACGGATGTGGAAATGTAAAGAAAAAACTTAATTTTGTAAGAAATTAAAATAAATTTAGTAAAATTTTGTTTACAAATAACAAAAGTATGCGATAAAATAAAAAAGTATTTTTTCTAATAAGAAAGAAAGTATTTTTTATGATGGAGGAACAAAGCAAATGAAGAAACTATTAAGTTTAGTGCTTGTGTGCGCAATGACAATAGCCCTTGTTGGTTGTGGTCAGAAGGCAGAAAGAGTTGACAATGGTTCAGGTAGTGATAAGAGCTCAGCTAAGAAGATTGGCGCAATTCTTCTTGGAGATGAAACAGAAGGTTACACATTAGCTCATATTAACGGAATCAAGGAAGCAGCTAAAGAATTGGGAATATCTGACAGTGATATTGTATGGAAGTACAACATTTCTGAATCAGATGAAGTTAGTAAGGCAGCAGACCAGTTAGTAGCTCAGGGATGTAAATTAATTATTTCTAATTCATACGGACATCAGGATTATATGTATGCAGCAGCTCAGAAGTATACAGATGTTGATTTTGTAGCTATGACAGGTGATTATGCAGCAATTTCAGGATGTGACAATTTCTACAACGCATTTACAAAGGTATACGAATCACGTTATGTATCAGGTGTAGTTGCAGGTATGAAGATTGCAGAACTCGTTAAAGAAGATAAGATTCCGGCAACAGGATATGATGCAGATGGAAATGTAAAAGTTGGTTATGTTGGTGCATATCCATACGCAGAAGTTGTATCAGGTTATACAGCATTTTATTTAGGAATTAAATCAGTATATGATAAAGTAGCAATGGAAGTAAGTTATACTGATTCATGGTTTGATATTGAAGGTGAAGGTGCAGCAGCTGAATCATTAATGGCCGACGGATGTGTTATCATCGGACAGCATGCAGATTCGACAGGGGCTCCAAGTGCAGTTCAGGCAGCACAGGATAGCAGTAACACAGTAGCATTCTCAGTTGGATACAATGTAGACATGTTAGACGTAGCTAAGACAGCAGCTTTAACAAGTGCTACAAATAACTGGGCAGCATACTATACAACATTATTCAAGGCTTATGAAGATGGAAAAGAAATTCCTCAGAACTGGGCTGAAGGATATGATGCAGATGCAGTAGCAATCACTAAATTAGGTGATTCTTGTGCAGAAGGAACAGCAGAAAAGGTTGCTGAAGTAGAAGCAGCGTTAAAGGATGGCTCATTACATGTATTTGATACATCTAAATTCACAGTAACAGGAAAGAATGTTAAGAAGAATGAGGACAATGGTTTAGACCTTGAAATTGATGATAACGGAGCTGTTACATCAAATAAGATTGATTTATCAATCATTGATTTTGCAACAGGAGATGTAACATACAAGGGAGATACAGTTGAAGCAATCGTAAAAGATGACAACGGTGCAACATACTTTGATGAATCATCATTCCGTTCAGCTCCATATTTCCAGATTAGAATTGATGGAATTACAGAATTGAATAAGTAATCAAATCAGACATAATTATATAAGACATAAAAGGGAACTGTCGCTTTAGCGGTTATTAAATATAAATCGTTGAAGCGACAGTCCCATTTTTACAAAGAAAATCTAATGATGCAAGGAGAAACAAAAGTGGAACAAAAATATGCTGTTCAGATGAAAAATATAACTAAAACTTTTGGTCATGCTATTGCAAATGATAATGTAAGTATTGACTTAGAGTACGGTGAAATTTTATCTCTATTAGGTGAAAACGGAAGTGGGAAAACAACTCTTATGAACATGCTTTCAGGTATTTATTTTCCTGACAGCGGGAAGATATTAATAGATGGAAAAGAAGCAACAATTCGTTCGCCACATGATGCAATGGAACTCGGAGTGGGAATGGTTCATCAGCATTTTAAATTAGTTGATGTATTTACAGCTGCCGAAAACATAATATTAGGTTTAAAAGAAAAAGAACCGCTTAAAAATGTAATAGATAAAATAAAAGAAATTTGTGATAAATATGGATTTGAAGTAGACCCAAATCAGAAAGTATATAATATGTCAGTTGCACAGAAACAGACATTAGAAATAGTAAAAGTATTGTATCGTGGTGCAAATGTTTTAATACTTGACGAACCTACAGCAGTATTAACTCCACAGGAAACAGAAAAGTTATTTAAAGTAATGCGTAATATGAAAGAAAATGGAAAATCAATTATTATTATTACACATAAACTTAACGAAGTATTAGAGATTTCTGATAAAGTTACCATTTTAAGAAAAGGCGATTATGTAGGAACAGTAGAAACAAAGGATGCTACAGAACTTTCACTTACAGAAATGATGGTGGGAGAAAAAGTAGAACTAAACATAGAAAGACCGGAAGTGGAAAATAAAGAGGTAAGACTTGAAGTTTCACATTTAAGTTGTAAAAGTCCGGATGGAATTAATATATTAGACGATGTATCATTTGAAGCTTACAGTGGTGAAATATTAGGAATTGCCGGAATTTCAGGATGCGGTCAGAAAGAATTACTGGAAGCAATTGCAGGATTACAAAAAACAGAAGATGGTAGCAAGATAACATATGTTAATCACCAGGGCGAAAAAGAAAGTCTTTTGGAAAAGTCACCAAGACAGATTAGAGAATGTGGCGTTGCTTTATCATTTGTTCCTGAAGACAGACTTGGAATGGGACTTGTAGGTTCAATGGGAATGCCTGAAAATATGCTTTTGAGAAGTTATGATGAAGGAAAGAAATTTTTCATATCAAATAAAGAACCTAAAAAACTTTCTGAAAGAATTAAACAGACTTTAAATGTTCAGACAACAAGCATAAATGCCCCTGTAAGAACAATGTCAGGTGGAAATGTTCAGAAAGTATTAGTAGGAAGAGAAATAGCAAATGCACCATCTGTTTTGATGACGGCATATGCAGTTCGTGGACTTGATATTAATACATCATATACAATTTATGATTTGTTAAATGAACAGAAAAAGAAAGGTGTTGCAGTAATCTATGTTGGAGAAGATTTAGATGTATTGCTTGCCTTATCAGATAGAATTCTTGTTTTGTGTGGCGGAAAAGAAAATGGAATTCTTGATGCAAGAAAGACAACAAAAGAAGAAGTAGGATTACTTATGACAAATTTGCAGAATGGAGGTGCCGACAATGAGTAATAAGCCAAATCAGGTAACGAAAGTAAAGGAACCTCTTGTAAGAGTAACAAAAAGAGACATAATACCAACATGGCAGAAGTGGGCAGTAAGACTTATAGCAATTTTATTATCCCTTGTAGTAGTTACAATATTTGTATTCAGCCTTACGGGAATTGGACCGGGAGAAACATTCGGTCTTATGTGGGAAGGCGTATTCAGCAATATGTACTATAGAAAAGGAACAATTTTCTTTACTGCAAAATTACTTTGTATAGCAGTAGCGCTTGCACCTGCATTTAAAATGAAATTCTGGAATATCGGCGCTGAAGGTCAGGTGCTAATGGGTGCTTTATCAACAGCGATAGTAATGGTTAATTTTTCAACATTATCAACACCGTTATTATTTACAATTATGATTGTTTCATCAGTTGTAATGGGTGCAATCTGGGGATTGATACCTGCAATTTTTAAAGCAAAATGGAATGTAAATGAAACACTTTTTACTTTAATGATGAATTACGTTGCAATGCAGTTAGTTGATTATTATTACAACATATGGAAAGGCTCAAAGGCTTCTCTTGGAATGCTTAATCCGGGAACAAAAGCAGGATACCTTCCTGAATATAATGGAAGTTCAAATAGCATAATTGTAACAGTTGTATTGATAATAACCGTATTAATGTATATTTATTTAAAGAAGACAAAACATGGTTATGAAATAGCAGTAGTAGGTGAATCAGAAAATACAGCGAGATATGCAGGAATTGATGTTAAGAAAGTAATTATCAGAACAATGCTTATTTCAGGTGCAGTATGTGGTATCTGTGGATTTTTAACAGTATCGGGTCAGGACCATTCAATTGCATCTGATTCAACAGCAGGTGGTTATGGTTTTACGGCCATTATCGTAGCATGGCTTGCAAAATTTAACACAGCAATAATGATAGCAATTGCGTTACTTATAGTATTTCTTGAAAAAGGAACAGCTCATATCGCAGATACGTTTGTAGGATTTGATGCAAATGCTTCTAAGATTGTAATTGGTATTGTATTATTCTTCATAATTGGAAGTGAATTTTTCATTAATTATAAATTAAACTTCCCTAAAAAAGAAAGTAAGGAGGCGTAATCAGATGGCAAATTTAATATCATGGATTAATATTGCAGTAGTGTTTGGTTCAATAGTATTATTTGGCGCTGTTGGCGAAACCCTTACGGAAAAAGCAGGAAATCTTAATTTGGGAACACCGGGTATTATGTGTATGGGAGGAGCTTTCGGCTTTGTTGGAGCTTATCTTTATGAAACATCAGTTGGAAATCCAAATGCGTTTATGTGCATATTAGTTGCTTTAGGAACAGCATTTATAGTTTCAGCATTAGGTGGACTTATTTATAGTTTCCTGACAACAACTCTTCATGCAAATCAGAATGTAACAGGATTAACACTTACAATATTTGGTGTAGGCCTTGGAAAATTCTTTGGAACATATGTAATTCCAAAGGGGGCAGTATCAACAAAGGCAGATTTTGCTACAAAGATTTTTAGAGCAAGAATACCATTCTTAAGTAATAAATTAGGCGTAGTTGGTGATATATTATTTTCATATGGATTTATGATGTATCTTGCATTAATAGTTGCCATCTGTGCAACATTGTTTTTAACAAAAACAAGAACAGGATTAAATCTTAGAGCAGTAGGTGAAAATCCGGCAACAGCAGATGCAGCAGGAATTAACGTAACAAAATATAAATATCTTGCAACATGTATCGGCTCAGGAATTACAGGTCTTGGTGGCGTTTACTACATTTTAGATTACAGCAAAGGAACATGGGCTACTGCATCAGGAACAGCGATTGAAAGCCTTGCATGGCTTTCTGTAGCATTGGTAATATTTATCAGATGGCGTCCGGTTCATGCAATATGGGGTTCATATTTATTTGGATTATGCTATTGGGCATATCAGTTCCTTCCAAAAATAATTGGTATAAAGGTAAACACAGACCTTGCAAAGATGATTCCTTATGTAATTACAATACTTGTTTTAATTATTTCAAGTATGCGTAAGAGCAAAGATAATCAGGCACCTGCAAGTCTTGGATTATCATATTTTAGAGAAGAAAGATAGTAAAATACAAAGCATAAATTGTTTATAAAGTGATGTAAACACATGTTTTGAAATATATTTAGAAAATAGTATAAAATATTTAATATAAAGTTATGCAAGAGCTATTGCGCAAAACTAGTAAAGTTGCACAATAGCTCTTTTTATGTGAATAGAATATTGTACGAAAGTACATAAGTGATTGCTAACGATAACATTGTTAAAAAAATAACAATAAAACAATTTTTGAAAAATGATTTTATATATGAAAATTGCTTAAAAAGCCGTTAAATAAAGGGTTTTATAAAAAAACAAAATAACAATAAATGAAATGAAAATATTGAAATTTTGCACAAAAATAAAAGCAGTTTTATGCTGTACGTTGGTTGTTATTACCAAATTGGAGTGATAGAATATACATTATGTAATATAAAACATATAAAGGGACCAGAGGGGTCTAAGAAAAGAAGGGAGTTACAAAATGAAAAGGAACTTGAAAAAATTTATTTCTATGCTGTTAGTGTTAACAATGATTTTTACATCAATAACAGTAAGTAATACTACAGCAAAAGCAGCAGACGATGAATTGGTACAGTTGACAAGCTCTAAAACATCTTTAAGTGGGCAATCAACAAAAGGAACTGTTGCTTGGGTATCATCAGATACCATAGGAACGTTAATTAATAAACCTCATGAGTTTTGTGGTTTTTTAATAGCAGGAACTGACCATGATGGATGGGGAAGAATTGGAACAACACATCCGTTATATAAAAAAGGAGTTTTGGCTATTCCATCAAAATGGGGAGATACAGCAAGTATGTCTGTTAGTAAAATGGATGAAGAAGATACAAGTATTAATCTTGTTGATACAGGCGTATCTGCAAACATAAAAGATGAAACTGGTAATGCAATGTTTGGCGGAGATTGTATAGCTATTGATGAATCTATTTTTGATATTGGAGATTCAGAGCAGGGAACTTTTAAAATAAAAGCTACAAGTGTGGCAGGAAATGAAGTTTCTTTTAGTGTTATAGTAAAAAAATATGAACATATTGCTAATTATACTTTGAATTTACATCAGACAGAAGGACAAAATGCAGGACAACCAAATTTTAGATTTGATTGGGACAAAATTGATGATGCTGCAAAATATAAATTGACATCACTTAATGCAGATGGTACAGAAGTGCATAGCGAAATAATAAGTACAAATTTATTTGAATATTATTCAGCAATTACAACAGAAACTGTAGGAGAAACATATACAGTTACAGTTACAGCGTTAGATAGTGATGGGAACGTATTAAAAAATCCACAAGGAGAAGACATTAAAGAAAGTATAACAGTCAATAAGAGATATGTGGCACCGTCTACTCCAGACAATACACAGGATTTGTCGGAAGAAGATAATGAAAAATTATCAGCTATTGTTCCGGAAGAAATTTCTGAGGATAAATGGATAGAATTAAAAGGACCTTCAAAGAATGGTTCTAAAGTATATGCTTCATCAGTAGATAATATGGGTAATGATGGTTTAAGGGGATTTCATAATGATGGAACTCCTGATTGGAATAGAGGAAACGCAGTTAATTTTAAAACCATGGCTGTTTTCGGATTTGTAACTACAGGAACGAATGCAACTTCTTTAATTTTTGACGATAAAGAATATATAAATCCAAACTATTATACAAATGAGAAAGTCTTTATTGGTAGTGATTGCGTATATATTAATCAGGAATTAATAAATGCAGGTGTAGGCGAAACTGAATACCATAAAATATGGGCAAAAGGAAGTAACACAGTACCGTTTGCAATTAAAGTAGTTGGACCATCTAAGGCAATTGATCCTGATGCACCGGCTAAACCGGTTGGATTGGTAGTGAGTGAGACGAATCCATACTATTATTCTTGGGGCGCAGTTGAATGCGATTATTATAATATATATGTAAATAATAAATTAGTTGGTGAATCAACAAATGCTAATTATGATGTAGTAAACTATTTATCTGATAATAATTTCGCAGCAGGAGCATATAAATTTGGAGTTAGTGTTGTTAAAGATGGTCATGAGTCAGAAATTACAGAAGCTGACTTGATAGTTACAACAGTTAATGTAACAATAGGAGAAAAAGTAACACCAGCGGTTAAAGGTGGAACATTCACATTCCCAACTGACGCAACAGGTTATGATTTGGATGGAGATCTTTATGCACCAGGTTCAAAATATACAGTAACAAAAGATGTAACATTTGAAGCAGTTGATATCAAGGCTACAATGGCTACAGGAGCAGGAATCAGATTCTCAACAGAAAATCCAGGATTAAGATTCCACACTACAATAACAGCAACTAAAGCAGGAACTGCAATAAATGATTTTGAAAAGTATATTTCAGAAGAAGGCACATTAATTACAACAAGTGAATTAAATACAGAAAAAGGAAATCCAACTATTGAGTCAGATTCAGTTTATACAGTAGGAAAAGATTTAATACAGATTAAGAATAATGGTTGGTATAATGGACAGACAGGAGTATATTATGGCTCTGTTGTAGGCATCAAGAGTTACACAACAAACTTTATTGCAAGATCTTATGTTGCTGTTAAATATGCAGATGGAACAGTAAAGAATATTTATTCAGATATGAGTGGAGTAAGAACTGTACAGCATGTTGCTCAGGCAATAAAGAATGATAAAAGAGTTAATGAAACAACAGGAAAAACTTACTATGAATCTTTATCTGAAGCAAATAAATTAATTGTAGATGAATTTGCAGGAACAGAAACATCTATAGAACAGTAATTAATGGGAGGCATTAAATGAGAAAATTATACACAAGTCCTGAAATGGAAATAATAGAATTTGATACAAAGGACGTAATAACAACAAGTGGAATAAATGGATTTGGTGATTCTGCTAATAGTGATGTAGATGCAGAAGGAAATCTTATCTGGTCAGATTTATATTAAAATTTAGAGTTAAAACTAAGTGGCAAAGTCTCAGAAAGAGACTTTGCCACTTTTTATATATATAAAATAATAAAGAAAACCCCCTGAAATCTTCTATTTATCACTAATTTGTGGTAAAATAAACAACATATGCGAAAAGATGAAGAAACATAAAACAATGGGAGAAGAGAAATGGCAACGTTAAAGGACGTAAAAAGAATTGTAATTAAAGTGGGAACATCAACATTAACTCATTCAACAGGTAAGACAAATATCAGAAGAATGAAAGCGTTAGTTGCGGTGATTTCGGATATTGTAAATTCTGGTATTGAGGTGGCACTTGTAACTTCAGGAGCGATTGGTGTAGGCGTAGGAAAATTAGGATTAAAGGACAGACCGACAGATACAGCAGGAAAGCAGGCAGCAGCTACTGTAGGACAATGTGAATTAATGTTTATGTATGACAAGATGTTTGGCGAATTTGGTCATGCAACAGGTCAGTTCCTTATTACAAAGAGAGACGTTGAGCATGAAGAATGTCATAACAATTTGATAAATGCATTTGAAAAGACATTTGAATATGGAGCAATTCCGATTATTAATGAAAACGATGCAGTAGCAGTAGAAGAAATTGTGTACGGTGATAATGACAGTCTTTCAGCCATTGTTGCTAAATTAGTTAAAGCAGATGCGTTATTAATATTAACAGATATAGATGGATTGTATGATGATAATCCTAATGAAAATGAAGATGCAAGAATTATTCCTGTGGTGGAAGAAATTACAGAAGGATTATTTGAAATAGCAGGAGGAAAAGGCTCTAAGTTTGGAACAGGTGGAATGATTACTAAACTTATTGCAGCACAGATTGCAACAGAAGCCGGCATTGATACAATTATTATTAACGGATTTGATGCAGATAATATTTACAAAGTATTAGAAGGACATCAGGTTGGAACTTTCTTCGTTGCTAAGAACAGAAAGTAAATTATGGAGGGCTAAGATATGTTGGAAGAATTGGGTGTAAAGGCAAAAGAAGCTGAGCGTAAACTTAGCGTTGCCACAACAGAAGAAAAAAATAAAATTCTTACTGCAATTGCTAAAGCTTTGATTGATAATACAGAAAAAATCGTAGAAGCTAATGCAATTGATTTGGAAAATGGAAAGAAAAACGGTTTGTCAGATGGAATTCTTGACAGACTTATGCTTAATGCCGACAGAATAAAAGGAATGGCAAAGGGCGTAGAAGATATAGTAAAACTTCCTGACCCGGTTGGTAAAATTTTAAATACGACAGTAAGACCTAATGGTCTTAAAATAGAAAAGGTTTCAGTTCCTTTAGGAGTAATAGCTGTAATATTTGAGGCAAGACCAAATGTAACAAGTGATGCTGCAGCTCTTTGCCTTAAGTCCGGAAATACAGTAATTCTTCGTGGAGGAAAAGAAGCCATCAATTCAAATAAGATGATTACATCAGCTATGCGTGATGCGGTTAAAAGCGTAGGCATGAATGAAGACGTAATTCAGTTAGTTGAAGATACAAGCAGAGAAAGCGCTACAGCGTTAATGACAATGAACAAATACGTTGATGTGCTAATCCCAAGAGGTGGTGCAGGTCTTATTCAGGCAGTAGTTAGAAATGCAACGGTTCCTGTAATAGAAACCGGAGTTGGTAACTGCCATATTTATGTTGATAAAGATGCAGATTTAGATAAGGCAGTAGATATAGTGTTTAATGCAAAAACTCAGCGACCATCGGTTTGCAATGCAGCAGAAAGTCTTTTGATACATAAAGATGTTGCAAAGGAAGCTCTTACAAGAATTAAACAGAGACTTGATACAAAGGATGTTGTTTTGATAGGCGATAAAGATTCAAGAGCAATTGCTCCTGATATAAAAGAAGCTACAGTTGATGACTGGGGCACAGAATATCTCGATTATAAAATGTCAGTAAAGATTGTAAATAGTGTGGATGAGGCAATTGACCATATTTACAAATACAGCACACATCATAGTGAATGTATCGTTACTGAGAATAAAGAAACAGCAGAGAAGTTCTTAAATGAAGTAGATTCAGCGGCTGTTTATGTAAATGCAAGTACAAGATTTACAGATGGTGGAGAATTTGGATTTGGAGCTGAAATTGGAATTTCAACTCAAAAGCTTCATGCAAGAGGACCTATAGGGCTGCCTGAACTGCAGTCATTTAAATATAAAATATACGGAAAAGGTCAAATTAGATAAAGTACAATAGTCAAAGTATAAAGGATTTGTATAAAGTTTATTAATGCCACAATTTAGTAAATCGAAATACGGTGTTGAAGAATTTTACTTAAATTTTACAAAATACGGTGGTTTTACAAAATATTCATAAATTGTTAAATTATTAATTTTATAATAAAAGACATGGTGTTTATTATTGGAAATTATTAGATAGCAGATTTTTGTTATGAACAGATTAAGAAAATCAGATATGATTACAGCATGGCAAAAAATATATAGAATTTAGAAGTTTTTCAGGAGGATGGTTATGGATGATATAAAAGAAACGACTGTTACTGAAGAAAAGAAAGAAATTGTAGAACAATATAAGAAGCTATTATTTATAGTGAATCCTAAGGCAGGTCAGAAGAAGAGAGAAGATATACTGGTAGATGTTATTAATATTTTTAATGACTATGGTTATGAAGTGTTAATAAAATTTACAAGAAGAGAAAAGCATGCTACAGAGATTGTGAAAGCTCTCGGAAGTCAGGTTGATATGATTGCCTGCATGGGTGGAGATGGTACATTAAATGAAGTTATGGCGGGAATGCGTTCAGTCAGACTTAAAAAACCGTTAGGATATATACCGGCGGGTTCAACAAATGATTTTGCAAACAGTCTTAATTTGCCATCAGACCCTGTTGAGGCAGCAAAGCATATGATGACTCATAAAGCAAAATATATAGATATTGGAAAATTTAATGACAGATATTTTGTCTATACGGCATCGGCAGGAATATTTACAAAAGCCTCATATTCAGCACCACAGAATATTAAAAATCTGCTTGGACATTTTGCTTACGTTTTAGAGGGAGTTAAGGATTTAACTCAGGTTAAGCGAATGGAATTAAAGATTGAAAATGAAGATGAAGTAATCGAAGGCGAATACATATTTGTGGCTATTTGCAATGCCACATCAATTGGCGGTGTAATGACAATTGATGAAGGAAAAGTTGATTTTGCAGATGGATTATTTGAGTTATTGCTAATTAAATATCCGAAGGATTTAATTGAACTTGGAATAATTATAAATGAACTTACAAATCAGATATATGATAAACATATCAGATTATTAAAAGTTTCAAAACTTAAAATTTCAGACAGTAGTGATATTGACTGGTCACTGGATGGAGAAAAAGAGGATGGCAGAAAGAGCATGAAATTCAGGGTCATCCACAATGCAGTTAAATTAGTATATTAAAGAATATATGAAAGGCGAGATTTGAAGTAGTTAAAAAGTTAGTAAGAAAAGGAGTGTACAATATATGACATTAAACAAAGAAGACATGAAAGCACTTACAGATAAGTACGCAAAAATGTGTGGGGAAAATGATACAGTTGAGCAGAATTTATTTGCAGAATACGGTGTAAAAAGAGGTCTTAGAGATATAAATGGAAAAGGTGTTCTTACAGGAATTACAAATATTTCACGTGTTGAATCTACACAGATAATTGATGGAAAATCAGTTCCATGCCCGGGTAGATTATTTTACAGAGGTTATAATATAAAGGACCTTGTAAATGGATTTATTGCAGAAGACAGATTCGGATTCGAAGAGACAGCGTATTTATTGCTTTTTGGTAAATTACCTAAAAAAGATGAAATAGAAGATTTTAGCAAAATGCTTTCAGCACAAAGAAAATTACCTACAAACTTTGTAAGGGATGTAATTATGAAAGCACCAAGTGCTGATATTATGAATTCTTTGACAAAGAGTATACTTACATTAGCATCTTATGATAAGAATGCATCCGATACATCAGTGGAAAATGTAATTCAGCAGAGTGTCAAACTTATAAGTACATTCCCAATGATGGCTGTGTATGGATATCATGCATATAATCACTATCATTGTGGAAAGAGTATGTACATTCACAGACCGCTTCCGGGACTTTCTACAGCAGAAAATCTTTTAAGAATGCTTAGACCTGATAAGAAATATACACATTTAGAGGCTAAGGTTCTTGATTTAGCTTTAGTTTTACATATGGAACATGGCGGTGGAAATAACTCGACTTTCACAACGAGAGTTGTTACTTCATCAGGTTCAGATACATACGCAACAATTGCAGCAGCTCTTTGTTCTTTGAAGGGACCAAGACATGGTGGTGCAAATGTAAAGGTTGTTGATATGTTCCAGGATATTAAGCATAATTGCAAACATTATGATGACGAACATGAGATTAAAGAGTATTTAAGAAAAATATTAAATAAAGAAGCATTTGACAAAAAAGGTCTTATATATGGAATGGGGCATGCGGTTTATTCGGTATCTGACCCTAGAGCAGAAGTATTTAAAGGATTTGTTGAACAGCTTGCAGAAGAAAAGCATAGACAGAAAGACTTTAAGTTATATAGTATGATTGAAAGATTAGCACCTGAAGTAATTGGCGAGGAACGTCATATTTATAAGGGAGTTAGTGCAAATGTCGATTTCTACAGCGGACTTGTATATAGCATGTTGGATATTCCTAAAGAATTATATACACCAATATTTGCAATCGCAAGAATTGTAGGATGGAGTGCACATCGTATCGAAGAAATAATTAATGCTGATAAGATTATGAGACCTGCTTATGTAAGCAACTGTGCTTTTAATGATTATATAGAAGTTGAGGACAGATAGAAGGTAGAGTTATGCAGTTAACACAAAGTGATATTGAAAAAATAAAAGAAGAAATAGAACATAGAAAAATCGTAGTTCGAAAGGAAGCGCTTGAAGATGTTAAGGTTGCGAGGGCACAGGGAGATTTGAGCGAGAATTTTGAATATAAGGCAGCAAAACAATTTAAAAATAAAAATGAAAGCAGAATTCGATATTTAGAGAAACTTCTTAAAACTGCAACTATTATTTCAGATGATTCTAAAGAAGATGAAGTAGGTTTGAATAAAACTGTGGACATTTATTTTGAAGAAGATGATGAAGTCCTTACTTACAAAATAGTAAGTACAATGAGAGGTGATTCCATGAGTGGACGAATCAGTAATGAATCGCCTATCGGAAGAGCACTTATGGGACATAAAGTTGGAGACAGAGTGGAAGTGAAAGTTAATGACAATGTAAGTTATTTTGTTGTAATTAAGAAAATCGAAAATACCGGAGAAGAAGAAAAAGATAATATACGAAGCTTTTAATATGAAACTGTTACATTAAGACGTTGGAATATATATTTAGTTAAGTAAAATCATTTGAGTGTTAATGATATGACAAAACTACGATATTTTTATTTATTTCAAGGTCTTGGTGCGGCAGTTTTTTTAATGATTGATAAATTTTGTGAAAGGGCAGGAGAATATGAGAAATAGCAAACAGAAGTTAAAACTGTTATATCTTATACAGATTTTTGATGAATATACGGATGAAGAACATGGAATAACCATGAGTGAGATAATAAAGAAGCTAGATGATAATGGCATCAAAGCTGAACGAAAATCAATATACGACGATATAGAACAACTTGGAACTGTAGGATATGAAATAGTAACTGAAAAATTAAATAGGGAAACAGTATATAAAACAGTAACAAGAAAATTTGATGTTTCTGAATTAAAAATGTTAGTAGATGTAGTGCAGGCGTCAAAATTCATATCAAAAAAAGATAGTGAAGAGCTTATTAAGAAATTAGAAGGATTTACAAGTAAATATGAAGCTAAGAAACTGCAACGTCAGGTTTATGTGGCAAATCGTGTGAAAGCTATTTCAAAAAGTGGTTACTACAATATAGACGCCATTCATGATGCAATATATGAAAATAAACAGATTGCATTTGATTATTATATGTGGAACACAAAAAAAGAACTTGTTATAAGAAATGACGGAAATAAAACGGATATAAGTCCGTGGGCTTTGTCTTGGGATGATGAAAATTACTATATGGTAGCATTTGATTCAGCAAAACAGAGTATAAGACATTATCGTGTGGACAAAATGAAGGATATTAAAATTTTAAATAAAGAAAGAGACGGCAAAAAAGAATTTGAAAAATTTGATGTTGCAAAATATACAAAGCAGACATTTGGAATGTTTACCGGAAATATTAAGAATGTACAGATGGAATTTGATAACAGTTTAGTAGGAGTAGTGGTAGACAGATTTGGTACAGATGTAATGATAATTCCAAAGAAAGATGATAAATTTACAATTAATGTGGATGTGTCTGTAAGTTCAATGTTTTACAGCTGGGTAGCGGGATTTGAAGACAAGGTTAAGATACTTGGACCGCAGGAAGTTGTAGATGGTATGAAAAATATGATAGAAAAACTTAGTAATCAGTATAAATACTGATGGATAGTAATAAGAAATGACTGAAAAATATTGGGAGGATTAAATGGAAGGAGCATTTGAAGTAATAAAAGATTTACTTGGTGGATTATCATGGGACAGAGAATCGGTTTATGCAAGATTGAGTCAATGTATTGATAGTGCTATAAGGAGTAGTCTGGTAATTGTGTTGTATAAAGAAGGGAAAGAAGAACTTATATTTGCAAATGATATGTTCTACGAAAATATAGGTGAGGACAGGGATGGATATGAATATAAAGAAGCTGATATTAAAAAGAGAATAAAGCCTGAAAATAAGGTGGTTAAATATGAAAAATGTGTTGAAAAATCGATGCTTACAGGTGAGACTCAGGAAATCATATATCAGTTTGAAAGGTATGATGGAAAGGTGATATGGGTAAGAAAAAGATTTGCAGCTATTTGCAATGAAGGAGAATATATAATCGTATCTGTAGCCACAAATATTACTAAAAGTATAGAGATAAGCCGGCAGATTGAGATTGAAAAAGATAGATTTCAGAAAGTAATTGAGCAGACGGATTTAGCAATAATAGAATGGGATTATTATAATAATACATTTTATTCGACAGAGTCATATAAGAAATATAAAATGAGTGAGGGCAATCAGGACCGTATTTTTAAGAAAAAATCGATTATTGGCTACACTCATCCGGATGATGTAGAAAAAATGAAAAAATTTGTATCAAATTGTATTTTGACACCAGGTAAAATGGAATGCATTGTAAGACTTAAACTTATTGATGATACTTATAGCTGGAGCAAAATAACGGTTGTTTCAGAGTATGACATAGATGGAAATAAAATGAAGACATTAGCAATTATAGCTGATGTAAATGAGGATATGGAACGCCGGAAAAAAGTAAGAATCGCAGTAGATATAGTAAATACTTTGGCGGCAAATGAGTATGAGGATATATTTACAATTAATGCATTTACAGGTGAACCTGTAGTTTATAAAAAAGGCATATCAAAAGTTATAGAGGAACAAAATAAAGTAGGATTTAAATTGGGTGTTGAAAACTATATAAAAACTTATTGTATGGATGAAAATCTTGAACAAACAGCTAAAGAATTGAATCTTGATTATGTAAAAGAACAACTTGAAAATAATAATACATATCAGAAAATTTATTCAATAATGGATGAAAATAATAATATAAAAATGAAAAGGGCGTTTTACACATATTTAAATAAACACAAAGATACTATTGTGTGCACAATAATGGAAGTAGGAAAATAATATGAGTGTAAATAGAGAATTGAATAGTATGGAGAAAAGACGTGATACTATTTTGGATGATGACAATGAAAATGCTATAAAATTAAATGATGAAGATCGAAATACAATCACAAAGAATAAATCTAAAGATAAATTACTCAAGAAAACATGGGTGGTATGTCTTCTTGCAATGGTGTGCTGTTTCCTTTGGGGCAGTGCATTTCCATGTATAAAAACAGGCTACAGAATGCTTGATATTAAATCAGGAGAATATGCCTCACAAATATTATTTGCGGGTATAAGATTTGCATTAGCCGGTATTTTAGTAATTGTAACTAACAGCATAATACGAAGAAAAGTAATTCTTCCAAAGAAACCAGGATACATTTTTACGCTCAGTATATTCCAGACATCAGGACAGTACCTGTTCTTTTATATAGGAATGGCGCACACGACAGGAGTACGTAGTTCTATTATTACAGGTTCAGGTGTATTTTTAGCAATTGTGGTAGCGGCTTTTATTTTTCATCAGGAAAAATTGAATGCAACTAAGATAATAGGTACGTTGATTGGATTTGCAGGAGTTTTAATTGTAAATATAACAGGAATAAACGGTGGCGGACAATGGTCATTTATGGGAGAAGGATTTATATTTCTTGCAGCGATTTCGTCCGCATTTTCATCTTCATTTATTAAGAAATTTTCAAATGACGCTGATGTTGTAATGCTTAGTGGATATCAGTTTTTTTCAGGTGGAGTAATTTTGGCTGTGATTGGCAAACTGCTTGGCGGAAATGTAGTTATTTCAACTCCTAATGTTGTTATAATGATTATTTACATGGCATTTATTTCGGCGACAGCATATACAATATGGAGTATATTATTAAAATTTAATACGGTATCAAAAGTTTCCGTATACAAATTTATGAATCCTGTTTTTGGAGTTATTCTTTCAGCTTTATTTTTACCGGGAGAAAGCAGCCAGATAGGTGGACAGGTTATTGTAGCACTGATGTTTGTATGTGTAGGAATTGTGATTGTAAATAACGTTCAAACACACCAATAAATTTGCAAAAAAAGTAACGAAATTATGCAGATTAACAAGTTTTACATTGTTATAGTCAATTGTTTTTAGTATAATAGAGTTTATCAGTTTAAAGTGTTAGCGTAAATACTGCTAAAATTTATTACATAAGGAGATAACATAATGAGCGTAAAGGAAATGATTTTAGACTCAAAGCATGAGTGTATGAGCCGGGACGAGATGGCAGCACTTCAGGGAGAGAGACTTGTTGATTTAGTAAACAGAGTTTATAACAATGTACCATTCTACACAAAGAAGATGAAAGAATTAGGTGTAGAACCCGGTGATATTAAAGGAATTGAAGATATTGTTAAACTTCCATTTACCACAAAGGAAGATTTGAGAAATAATTATCCATTCGGACTTAGAGCAGTACCGCAGTCAGAAATTGTACGTGTACAGGGAACTTCAGGAACAACAGGTAAGCTTACTATAGTGCCATATACACAGAAGGACATTGATGTATGGGCAGAATGTGTAGGAAGATGTATGACAATGGCAGGACTTACAAAGGAAGATGTAATTCATGTATGCTATGGTTATGGTTTGTTTACAGGTGGACTTGGAATGGATTTTGGTGCAAGAAGAATTGGCGCTATGACGGTTCCTATGTCTGCAGGAAATACACAGAGACAGATTATGTGTATGGAAGATTTTGGCGCAACAGCTCTTACATGTACACCATCATATGCTTTGCATCTTGCAGAAACAATTACAGAGATGGGCAAGGTTGATGATATGAAATTAAAAGTCGGAATTCATGGAGCAGAGCCTTGGACAGAAGAAATGAGAAAGAAAATTGAAGACATTTTACATATTGAATGTTTTGATATTTACGGATTATGTGAAATTACAGGACCGGGTGTTGCAATGGATTGTAAACAACACAATGGATTACATATTAACCATGACTTCTTCTATCCGGAAGTACTTGATCCTGTTACAAATGAATCGGTAGGAGACAATAATTTAGGTGAACTTGTATTTACTACTTTAGTAAAGGAAGGTATGCCGTTACTTAGATATAGAACTAAAGATTTAACAAGCATTGACCATTCTACATGTGAATGTGGAAGAACAACACCTAGAATTTCTAAATTCAAAGGACGTACAGATGACATGAAGGTTATTCGTGGTGTAAATGTATTCCCAACACAGGTTGAAACAGCACTTTTATCAATGGGTGGAGATATTTCTAACCATTATATGATGATTGTAGACCGTGAAAATAATACAGATAAACTAACAGTAATGGTTGAAGTAAATGAGAATCTCTTCTCAGATGAAATTAGCAAGTTAAATGATTTGAAGAAGAAGGTTGGAGCTAAATTAAAACAGGCTTTAGGTATATCTGCTGAAATTAAATTAGTAGAACCTAAGACAATCCAGAGAAGTGAAGGTAAAGCAGTACGAGTAATTGATAATCGTAATTTGTAATAGCAGGAGATAACGGATATTTATAATCGTAATTTGTAATAGCAGGAGATAACGGATATTTATAATAATAAATAATAAGTTTTTATTATAAATAATCGTAATCTTAATCGAAATCGTAATTTATAGGAGGTAATTTTATGGCATTAAAACAGTTGACAGTGTTCCTTGAAAATAAAGAAGGACATTTAAATGATGTATTAAAGACTTTGGCAGACAATGATGTTAACATTATTGTAGCAGCCTTAGCGGAATCAGCTGATTTCGGAATATTAAGAATGATTGTTCCAGAACCTGAAAAGGCTAGAGAAATTTTAAAGAATGCAGATTTTTCTGCAAAATTAACAGAGGTACTTTGTGTAAGCGTTCCTCATAAAGCAGGTTCACTTGCAAAAACTTTAAAGGTTCTTGCAGATGCTAATGTAAATGTAGAATATATGTATGCATTTTCAAGTGGAATCAACGCAGCAGCAGTTATTAAGACAAAAAATGTAAATGTAGCTACAAAGGTTCTTGAATCTGAAGGATTTGAATTCTGGGATGAAGAAAAAATCAAAGATATTAGTGAACAGTAGGATAGTTTAACAAATTAAAAAGCATTGTTAAATTGTTAAATGGAAAGCAATAATGTGCATAAAAGTATAAAGAAACTAAAAAAGTTTTAATAATAGTACATAAAAAGAAACTAAAAAAGTTTTATTAATTCAAAGAATTAAAGTATGTATAAAAGAGACTTAAAAAAATACGGATGACTTGCAAAAGACAAATTTGCCGGATATTTTAAGTCTCTTTTTAATTCTCTTAATGATTCTTTATTCTGTATTTTGTTATTAAAAGTGTTTATATAAGTAATATTTGCAATAGTGTTTGAGTGGAGTTTTAACTCCGAAGTTAGTTTAGATTGTTCCGTAAATTTTTCAAATAAAAGTGTACCATATAAGTAAGGACACATCTGCCATGGCACAAAACTAATTCAATGAAAATAATTATATTTTTTACGGAATATATCGAAAAAATAATATATATCCGTAAATTGGTTTACATAATGAAAAAGTAACTTATTTATATTATGGTTTACCCAATAAAAAATATTGAATTTCCATATTATATTATAGTTTTTTTATATAAATATTAAATTCCTAAAATTTAGTTTCCATAATAAAAAATAATAATCATATATTAATTGCTCTATATAATGAAAAAATAGTGATTATACATAATTTGATTAGCATAACAAAAAAAGAAATTTTTGCCTTGAAATAAACGAAAAGTTAGCTTTCACTATATATAGTGCAAAATAAAATTTAACATTATATAGAATTGTAAAATAAATGATTGTATAATTTTCTTATGATATTTGATTCTGTATAACAATACAGTTAGTAACAACGGAGATGTCATATTTTGAAAAAGATATGTTAAGTAGTACAAAATGTACAGAAGGGTGAGGTGTAAATATGAATATTTGGCATGATATTAATCCAAAAAGAATTCAGCCATCAGATTTTATTGCAACTATTGAAATTAGCAAAGGAAGCAAGAAAAAATATGAATTAGATAAGGAAACAGGTTTGATTATACTAGACCGTATCCTGTATTCATCAGTTCATTATCCTGCTAATTATGGATTTATTCCACGAACGCTTGGAGATGATAAAGATCCGCTTGATGTGTTGGTATTATGTTCAGAAGAAATAGAACCAATGTCACTTGTAAGATGTTATCCGATAGGTGTTATGTATATGACTGATAATGGGGATAATGACGAAAAGATAATTGCAATTCCATATGGCGACCCAACATATAACGGATATGTGGATATACAACAATTACCAGAACATATATTTGCGGAAATAAAGCACTTCTTTAATGTATATAAGGATTTAGAGGGAAAACAGACTGCTGTTAAGGAGTTTGGCGGACCTGTTGAGGCTGCTAAAATAATATATCAATGTTTGGATAATTATAATGAAAAATATGGGAAAAAAGATGAATAGTCTGCTATGAAACAGATTCAACTTGCTTTGAAAATAATTAAATTGATTTGAAAAATAGAGATTCATTTTGTTTTACAAATAACATATTTTAAAGGTGGTAAGATTATGATTAATGAAAGAATTTCAGCCCTTAGAAATTTAATGGAACAAAATAAAATTAATGCTTATGTAATTCCGACAAGTGATGAGCATGGTTCAGAATACTTGAGTGACCATTTTAAAACGAGAGAATATATGTCAGGATTTACAGGCTCAGCAGGAACATTGGTAGTTACAATGTATGAGGCACTATTATGGACTGATGGAAGATACTTTATTCAGGCAGCAGAACAACTTCAAGATAGTGAAATTAAACTTATGAAAGCCGGAGAAGAAGGGGTGCCTTCTGTAGAAGAATATTTAAAGAAGAACCTTATTGAGGGCAGTGTAATAGGATTTGACGGACAGACAACTAATGCAAGACAGGCAGAAAAATTAGCTGAAATTTCAAAAATGAAAATAAAGAGTGACGTGGATTTGGTTGGAGAAATATGGAGTGACAGACCTGCTATAGAATTTAAACCTATATGGAGATTAATGGATAGATATGCAGGAGTTTCTTATCCTGAAAAAGTAGCTAATATAAGAAAAAGAATGGAAGAGGAAAAAGCGGACACATTACTTTTGACATCGTTAGATGAAATTGCATGGGTTACAAATATCAGAGGTGATGATATTGAGTATAATCCGGTATGCTTTTCGTATATGGTAATTACAAAATATGATAGTCTGTTATTTGCAAATACAAAATCATTTGATGAAAAAACAATATACCGTCTTTCGGAAGAAGGGGTTAAAATTAAAGAATATGATGAAATATATGATTATGTAAAAGTTATTCCTGAATATACAACATTATGGTTAGATAAAACAACAACAAATTATAGTATTTTACGTTCCATAAAACCAGAAGTAAAGATTATAGATAAATTTTCACCTGCATTGCATTTGAAAGCAATCAAAAATAATGTGGAAATTGAAAATATGATTAATGCTCATATAATGGATGGCGTTGCAGTGACCAGATTTATTTATTGGTTAAAACATAATGTAAGCAAAGAAAAAATGACAGAAATATCTATTGCAAATAAATTAGAAGAATTTAGAAAATCATGGAAAACATATTTGGCACCAAGTTTTGAAACTATAGTAGGATATGCAGACCATGGCGCAATAGTTCATTACAGCGCAACTAAAGAAACAGATTATGAAGTTAAAGCAGATAATTTTGTTTTAATTGATTCAGGCGGACATTATGTAGAAGGAACTACAGATATAACAAGAACAATAGCCCTCGGAAATATATCTACAGAGCAGAAGAAGATGTATACAGCTGTTCTTAGAGGAAATTTGAAGCTTGCAAATGCAAAATTCTTATCAGGATGTACAGGAGTATCACTTGATTATGTTGCAAGACAACCACTGTGGGAAATCGGATATGATTATAGACACGGTACAGGTCACGGTGTCGGTTATCTTCTTAATGTTCATGAGCAGCCGAATGCATTTAGATATATGTTAAGAGAAAATGTTGAAGAAAATGCAGAATTTAAACCGGGAATGATTACTTCAGATGAACCCGGCGTTTATTTGGAAGGACAATATGGAATAAGGCTCGAAAATCTTTTGCTTTGTGTTGAAAAACAGGTGACTGAATACGGACAGTTTTTGGGATTTGATACACTTACATTAGTCCCATTTGATGTAGACGCTATAGATGTAAATATAATGTCTGACTATGAAATACGCCTTTTAAGACAGTATCATAAACTTGTTTATAAAAAGATTTCTCCATATCTTAATATTGAGGAACAGGAATGGTTATACGAAGTATGTATGGAAATTTAAATATATTTTTGTATAATAATGACTAAATTATGTGCGAAATAGATGAATTACAAAAAAATACTTGTCTAAATTGTATGTTTTATGATAGACTACTCGCAATTAATGGTAGTTGTATATGTTAGTGAAGAAAAGCACGGTACAGTAGAACGAAAGTTTACTGCACCGTGCTTTTTTGTGCGTTAGCAATGAGGCCACGTACCATAAAAAACAAATATTTCTGTGAAAGCTTGCTTTCAAAAAGAAATATTTGTTTTTTATGTGATGCGGCGAATGCCGCATCAGTGAAATGAAGCGAAGCGAAATTGAACTGTGCGTGGACGAAGTTAAGGCGAATGCCGCATCAGTGAAATGAAGCGAAGCGAAATTGAACTGTGCGTGGACGAAGTTAAGGCGAATGCCGCATCAGTGAAATGAAGCGAGTATACAATGAAAGTTAAAGAAAGACAAAAGGAGGTTCTTATGCCAAAGAACAGAAAAGAAGAAACGATTTACACAATAATGATGGTCATAGTAATGGTTTATGCAATGGTATGTTATAACATAGCAATGGATGTAGGTGGAATGAAGAATTTTGTATTTTTAGCAGCACTTAGTGAACTGCCGATAATGTGTATAGCAGCATTTTTACTTGATACATTTATAGCCGGACCAATAGCAAAAAAAGTAGCTTTCAGACTGGTAAATCCAAAAGAAGATAAGCCAATATTTGTTATTTTGGCAATATCAGTATTATCAATCTGGCTTATGTGTCCGATGATGAGTTTTGTGGCTGTAGTTTTGTTTAAAAATGCTTTTGGTCCACAACTTATAGCAGTGTGGATTCAGACAACTATAATAAATTTCCCTATGGCATTTTTCTGGCAATTATTTGCTGCCGGCCCGCTGGTAAGAACGATATTTGGAAAAATATTTAAATAATCGTAAATTTGAAAAAATATATTATGAAAAATCGCAGAGTCGATTTTGAAAAAAGTAAAACAAGAAAATATATTTGAAAATTACAAATTTATTCGATTGATAAAAATTCAACATATTAATTTCGCCTTTTGCATAAATTATAAAAAAGAAAAATGCAAAAGGCGAGAAGTGAAAGAATATATTGAAGAAAGAACGATTGAAATAGCAAATTACATTATTGAATGCAATGCTACTGTAAGACAGGCAGCAAAGACATTTGGTGTAAGTAAAAGCACGGTACATAAAGACTGTACAGAACGGTTAGGCAGGTTAAATCCAGGATTGGCAAAGCAGGTTAGGAAAGTTCTTGATGTAAATAAGTCAGAACGTCATATTAGAGGTGGACTTGCAACAAAAGAAAAATACGCACATAATCATGTATGAAGAAATAAAAGCCATTTAGTTATGGCTTTTATTTAATTATGACAATAAAAAACCACATCTTACGATGTGGTGTTAATTTCGGGGGACCTGGCGGGAATTTCACCCACCAGGTTGAGTATGAAAAACTTAAAAATACGTCATTATAGGGTATGACGTATACAAACTATGCTGCACTACCTAAGTAGTACTCTATTATGTTACGGTACATATGTGAACGAAATATGAACACGATGTAAATAATTTTTTAAATGCAAAAAAAATAAAACATACTTTAATTTTTATATAAAATTGTATATAATATTTGTGCGGGAAATCGTGATTAATACGGGATTGAAAGATGTATAACGTGTTTATTTTTTATAACAACTTTTAATCTGTCATAAATATCCAATTTAAAAAGGAGAAAGATATGTTTGATACAGACATTGGAATAGATTTAGGTACAGCAAGTATTTTAGTATATATAAAAGGAAAAGGTGTGGTTTTAAAAGAACCATCAGTTGTTGCTATAGATAGAGATACGGATACTATAAGAGCAATTGGAGAAGAAGCAAGATTAATGATAGGAAGAACACCTGGAAATATTGTTGCGGTAAGACCTCTTAGACAGGGAGTGATTTCTAATTATTCAGTTACTGAACAGATGATAAAGTATTTTATTCAGAAAGCTGTAGGAAAACGTTCTTATAAGAAACCAAGAATTAGCATTTGCGTTCCTAGTGGAGCAACAGAAGTTGAAACTAAAGCTGTAGAGGATGCATCATTCCAGGCAGGGGCAAGAGAAGTATTTATAGTGGAAGAACCGTTAGCAGCTGCTATTGGTGCAGGAATAGATATTTCAAAACCATGTGGAAATATGGTGGTTGACATAGGTGGTGGAACAACAGATATAGCAGTTATTTCTTTAGGTGCTACTGTTGAAAGTACTTCTGTAAAGGTTGCGGGAGATGATTTTGATGATGCGATAGTCAGATATATGAGAAAAAAACACAATCTTTTAGTAGGAGAAAGAACTGCTGAAGAAATTAAAATCGGAATAGGTACATGTTTTAAGAAAACGGAAGTTAAGAAGATGGAAGTAAGAGGTAGAAACCTTGTTACAGGCCTTCCTAAGATTATAGAAGTTACATCAGAAGAAGTTGAAGAAGCTTTAAGAGAAGCGACAACACAGATTGTTGAAGCTATTCATGGAGTGCTTGAAAATACACCTCCTGAACTCTCAGCAGATATTGCGGTAAGAGGAATTGTTCTTACAGGTGGTGGTTGTCTGTTAGACGGATTAGAAGAATTGATTGAATCTAAGACGGGAATCAATACAATGACAGCTGAAGATCCGATGACTGCGGTCGCTATTGGTACAGGAAGATACTTAGAAGTTATGGATGAAATGAACCAGGAAAAATAATAGATAATAAGGCTGTCTGGAAAAGGCAGCCTTTTAAATTAAAAGGAAAAGATATGTCGATGAAAACTATTACCGGATATGTAGAAATAATTACATTTAGAAATGAAGAAAATGGCTATACTGTTTTAACTATGTCTGTGGGAAAAAAAGATGTAAAAGTAACCGGAGTATTTGGATATATTGGTGAAGGGGAATATATCGAAGTAGAAGGCGAGGAAGTATTTCATCCTGTTTTTGGTGAACAGATAAAAATGAAATCGTATAAAACAATTCCGGCAAATGACGAATATTCAATTAGAAAATATTTAGGGTCAGGAGCAATTAAGGGGTTAGGTCTTGCTCTTGCGGACAGAATCGTAGACAAGTTTAAAGAAGATACATTTAGAATAGTTGATGAAGAGCCTGAAAGATTAGAAGAAGTCAGAGGAATAAGTTATAAGAAAGCCATGGATATTGCAAGCCAGATTCAGGCAAAAAAAGATATAAGAGACGCAATGATATTTTTACAAAAATACGGTATTTCGTCGGCGATGAGTCTTAAAATTTATAATTATTATGGCGAAGAAATTTATCAGATTATAAAGAAAAATCCATACCGAATTGCTGATGAAATACGAGGAATAGGATTTACAACAGCTGATGAAATAGCTAAGAGGGCAGGAGTGGAAGTTAATGCTTCTATTCGAGTTAAAAGTGGAATGGTATATGCACTTTCTAAAGCATCAGAGTCAGGGCATACATATTTGCCAAAAGAAAATCTTATTCAGGCAACTATTAGTTTGCTTGGGTTAAGAGACCAGTATCAGAATGCCGATGGTACATATAATATGGACTTGTTGGACAACTATTTTATTGACCTTGTAATGGAAAAGAAACTTATTGTTAAAGAAATCAATGAAGTACAGGCTGTATTTTTGTCTACATATTATTACACGGAAATGAATGTAGCAGGAATGCTTCTTGATTTGGATTTATCAATGCCGGCGGATGAATTTGTGGAAAGTGTAAAATTAGATACCATCCAGAGAAAAAATAATATTGTACTTGATGATTTGCAAAAAGAAGCGGTTATGGCTACGCAAAGCAATGGAGTGGTAATTTTAACAGGTGGACCGGGAACGGGAAAAACTACTACAATTAATGCGATTATTCAAATGTTTGAAAGTGATAATTTGGAAATCAGCCTTGCGGCGCCTACAGGAAGAGCAGCAAAACGAATGACTGAAACTACAGGTTGCCAGGCGCAGACAATACACAGGCTGCTTGAAATAAACGGAAGTACCGGAACGGATGATTCATTGGATATGGACGCTAAGTTTGAAAGAAATGAAACAAATCCAATAGAAGCAGATGTAATTATAATAGATGAAATGTCGATGGTTGATATTTTCCTTATGCATTCTTTGCTTAAGGCTGTAGCTCATGGAACAAGACTTGTTCTTGTAGGGGATATTAACCAGCTTGCAAGTGTCGGACCGGGAAATGTATTAAAAGATATCATTGATTCCGGAAAATTTAAAGTGGTAACGCTTAATAAGATTTTCAGACAGGCGGGTGAAAGCGGAATAGTAACAAATGCCCATAAAATAAATGAAGGAAAAGCAGTTGAACTAGACAATAGCACGAAAGATTTCCTTTATATAAGAAGAAATACACCTCAGGAGGCTTTGAATGCAACAATAGGTCTTATAATGACAAAACTTCCTGACTATGTAAAATCAACACCGCAGGAAATACAGGTTCTTACACCTATGAAGAGTGGAATTCTTGGTGTTGAGAATATGAATGTTGAATTGCAAAAATATATTAATAAGCCGGACAAATATAAAAAAGAACATGAATTTGGCAAATATATATTTAGAGAAGGCGACAAGGTAATGCAGATAAAAAACAATTATCAAATTGAATGGGAAGTTAGATTGCCTAATGGAGCCTGTATCGATTCAGGAAAAGGTGTATTTAATGGAGATTTGGGAATTATAAAAAATATGAATAACGATTCACAGATTTTAGAAGTCGAATTTGATGAAAATAAAATGGTGACATATACATTTAGGGAAGCGGAAGAATTAGAACTTGCATATGCAATAACTATTCATAAATCTCAGGGTAGTGAATATCCGGCAGTTATCATGCCTCTTGTTACAGGGTATCAGCAACTTATGACGAGAAATCTATTGTACACCGGAATAACAAGAGCGAAAAGTTGTGTATGTATTGTTGGAAGAGAAGATACATTTCAAGGTATGATTAAAAATGAAGACCAGCATAAAAGGTATTCAGGATTACAATGGCAGTTGCAGACATTTGAAACAGATAAAGAACCTGTAGAGAATGACAAATAGAACGGCATAAGTGCTGTGTCGATTTTTGGTGATTATACATTCGGCAATTGTAGAAAATGACAAATAGAACAGTATGAGTTAATGGAATAATGTTGTAAATATGCAAATAATAAACAAAATAGAAATATTAAGAAAGGAAAATAAATATAAATTTTAATTAATATTATAATGCTTTGCTAGAGTTTATTTTATAAAACCTGGTTTATTATTGGAAATTTATTGAGTTAAATACATAAATACATAATATAAGATTATTTGAATTAATTAAAAAAAGATTTACGTAGGAAATGAAGGAGAAGATTTTAAATGTATTTTTCCCTAGAACCTGTCCGGTATGTGGGGAAGTGGTCAAAGGACAGGACAAATTTGTATGTGACAAATGCAAGGGTAAAGTGTTTTACATGAAAGAGCCTAAATGTGCAAAATGTGGAAAAAGTCTTAAAGAAGACGGCACATTGTGCAAAGACTGCAGAGAGCATAAGCATGCATATGAAAAAGGCGTGTGTCTTTTTCAATATGCAGGTGGAATAAAAGAATCCATGTATAGATTTAAATATAAAAATGCAAGAGAATATGGAGCGTATTATGGATGGGAGACTGCAAAGCGTTATGGAAAATTATTTGAACAATGGGGAATTGACTGCATAATGGCAGTACCGGTTTCTAAAAAGAAGGAAATAAAGAGAGGATATAATCAGGCGTATGTATATGCCAAAGAAATTTCCCGATATACGAAAATACCTATTGATAAAAAATGCCTTGTGCGAGTTGAGGATACAAAGCCGCAAAAGGAATTTGTAGGAATTGCAAGAAAGAAGAACGTTGAAAATGCATTTGCTATATATGAGGAAAAGGCAAAAGAATATAATAAGGTATTATTGGTGGATGATATTTATACGACAGGTAGTACTATAGATGCGTGTACACGGGTCCTTAAGGCGGCAGGCGTTAAAGAAGTATATTTTGTATGCATAAGTGCCGGAGTGTTGTAACCTTAAAAAACAGCCACCTTAAAAATAGCCTTAAAAAATATCTTGACGCTATATACAGATTATGTTATATTAATCAAGCGAGGACTAGGTCTTTTTTTTTTGCAGAAAAAATGACTTAAAACAAGATACAAAAAATGATTATAAATAAAGTGGAGGTTAAGCCATGAGAACAAGAATTACATTAGAATGTACAGAATGCAAACAGCGTAATTACAATACTACAAAGGATAAGAAGAGTCATCCGGACAGAGTAGAAACAAAGAAGTATTGCAAGTTCTGTCAGAGACACACAATGCATAAAGAAACAAAATAGTCAGTTTTATATAATGGAGGGATTAAGATGGGAGAAGCATCTAACAAGTCAAAGGGCTCTGTAAAAAAATGGTTTGCAGGCTTGAAGGCTGAATTCAAAAGAATAATCTGGCCAACAAAAGCATCCGTTATAAGACAGACTGTTGTTGTAACAGTGATCACAGTTATTTTAGGTGTTCTTATTAGCTTAATTGATCAGCTCATTCAGTTTGGGTTGGATCATATTATAGGATAAGAATAAAATAATGAAGAGGTGATTATATGTCAGAAGCAAATTGGTACGTAGTTCATACTTATTCAGGTTATGAAAACAAAGTAAAGACTAATATTGAACAGACAATTGAGAATAGAAAATTGCAGGATCAGATATTAGAAGTATCAGTTCCGATTCAGGAAGCAGTTGAAATTAAGAATGGTGTAAAAAAAGTTACACAGAAGAAGATGTTTCCGGGATATGTACTCATTAATATGGTTATGAATGATGATACATGGTACGTTGTTCGTAATACGAGAGGAGTTACAGGATTTGTAGGACCAGGATCAAAACCTGTTCCACTTACTGATGCAGAAATGCTCTCACTTGGAATTAACAAGGGTCCGGTTACTCTTGAATTCTCAGAGGGAGATACAGTTGCAGTAATCAAGGGCGTATGGGAAGGCACAGCAGGTGTCATTAAGCGCATTGATGAAAACAGACAGACAGTCACAATTAATGTGGACATGTTTGGTAGAGAAACTCCGGTAGAATTAGATTTTACTGAAGTTAAAAAGATGGATTAGAACCATTTGGTTTTAATAGATTGCTTTACATATTTGTAGAGCAGTGGGAGGGATTCCCGATAATACCACAAATTTTAGGAGGTGCCGAAAGATGGCAAAGAAAGTAGAAGGATACATTAAATTGCAAATCGAAGCTGGCAAAGCAACACCAGCACCACCAGTTGGACCAGCACTTGGTCAGCATGGTGTAAACATCGTTCAATTCACAAAGGAATTCAACGCAAGAACTGCAGATCAGCCGGGAATGATTATTCCAGTTGTAATCACAGTATACCAGGATAAGAGTTTTAGTTTTGTAACAAAGACTCCACCTGCAGCAGTTTTATTAAAGAAAGCATGTAACATCCAGAGCGGAGCTGGTAACTCACTTAAAGAAACAGTTGCTACTATTTCTAAAGCAGATATCCAGAAAATCGCTGAAACAAAGATGCCGGATTTAAATGCAGCTAGCATTGAAGCAGCAATGAGCATGATTGCCGGAACAGCTAGAAGTATGGGAATCAAAGTTGAAGACTAATTTTCGTAGATAAATAATATCGCGAACAACAAAAAGTTATTAAACGACTTATGTTGTAATTTAAAATGAATTGAGAAATGTGGGAGGTTTATCCGTTATTACCACAAGGAGGTTTAAATGAAAAGAGGAAAGAAGTATTTAGACGCAGCTAAGTCAATTGACAGAGCAGCTCAATATGACACAGAAGAAGCAATTGCATTAGTTAAGAAATCAGCTACTGCAAAATTTGATGAAACAATAGAATGTCACATCAGAACAGGATGTGATGGACGTCACGCTGACCAGCAGGTTCGTGGTGCTGTTGTATTACCACACGGAACAGGTAAGACTGTTAAGGTTTTAGTTTTCGCTAAGGGAGACAAGGTAGACGAAGCATTAGCAGCTGGTGCAGATTTCGTAGGCGGAGATGAATTAATTCCAAAGATTCAGAATGAAGGATGGTTCGACTTTGACGTAGTTGTTGCTACTCCTGACATGATGGGTGTTGTTGGTCGTTTAGGACGTGTACTCGGACCTAAGGGATTAATGCCAAACCCTAAGGCTGGAACAGTAACTATGGACGTAACAAAGGCTGTTAACGACATCAAGGCTGGTAAAATTGAATACAGACTTGACAAGACAAACATCATCCACGTTCCAGTTGGAAAAGCTTCATTTACAGAAGAACAGTTAACAGATAACTTCAACGCATTAGTTGATGCTTTAAACAAAGCTAAACCAAGCGCATTAAAGGGACAGTACTTCAAGAGCGTAACTCTTACATCTACAATGGGTCCTGGAGTTAAGTTAAACGTTGCTAAGTTAAGCAATTAATTAACAAATATAGATTAATACAATCTGATTGTTATTAATTAATAAAATTATTGACAATTCAATAATTGTGTGCTAGTATGCACAAAGTGGTTAATACCAATTGCCGAAGACAGTAGGTGACATTAGTCGTAAATCATAAGATGCCTACCGAGGAATAAGAATTTTTAATGACTTATACACCTCTCTGTCCAGGCAGAGAGGTTTTTATATTGAAAATCTATTCGGCTTAATGTTTGGTTGAACCTAATTTTAATAAGGAGGCAAAACATTCATGGCAAAAGTAGAAGTAAAGAAACCTATAGTAGACGAAATTGCTGAATTACTTAACGGTGCTGCAACAGCAGTTGTAGTTGACTACCGTGGTCTTACTGTTGAACAGGACACAAAGCTTCGTAAACAGTTAAGAGAAGCTGGTGTTGTATACAAAGTATACAAGAACACAATGATTAATTTCGCTATTAAGGGAACAGAATTCGAAGGTCTTGCTGAATACTTAGAAGGACCAACAGCTATCGCTATTTGTAAAGAAGATGCTACAGCAGCAGCTAGAGAATTAGCTAAATTCGCTAAAGACGCTGAAGCTCTTGAAATCAAAGCAGGTGTAGTTGAAGGTGTATGCTACGATGCAGCAGGAATTGCTCAGATTGCAAACATCCCATCAAGAGAAGTACTTATTTCAAAGTTACTTGGATCTATGCAGTCACCAATTACAAACTTCGCTCGTGTTATTAAGCAGATTGCTGAAAAGAACGAAGAAGTTGCATAAATCTGAATTATCAGGTTTTTATTGACTGAACGAAAGTTCAAAGAATTAATTAATTTATTATATGGAGGATTAAACAATGACAACAGCAGAAATCATTGAAGTAATTAAAGGTTTATCAGTTTTAGAATTAAACGATTTAGTAAAAGCATGTGAAGAAGAATTTGGCGTATCTGCAGCAGCAGGTGTTGTAGTTGCAGCAGCAGGAGATGCTGGAGCAGCAGCTGAAGAAAAGACAGAATTTGATGTTGAATTAACAGAAGTTGGAGCTAACAAGGTTAAAGTTATCAAGGCTGTTAAGGATGCAACAGGATTAGGACTTAAGGAAGCTAAAGAAGTAGTTGATGGAGCACCTAAGGTAGTTAAAGAAGGAGTTTCTAAGGAAGAAGCTGAAGCTCTTAAGGCAGCTCTTGAAGAAGTTGGAGCAGTTGCTACAATTAAATAATTATCGCGAAGCTTTGAGCAAAGCGACGTAACATAAAAAGAGATAGGTTCTATTATGCTTGCATAAATAAGAACCTATCTCTTTTTATGTTACGCGGCATTCTGCGAATGCCGCGTGCTAATTGATTTGCGAAGAAAATCAATTAGAGGAACGAGATTTTAGAAAAAACAGCGAATGCCGCGTGCTAATTGATTTGCGAAGAAAATCAATTAGAGGAGCGAGCTTTTAGAAAAAACAGCGAATGCCGTGTGCTAATTGATTTACGAAGAAAATCAATTAGAGGAACGAGCTTTTAGAAAAAACAGCGAATGCCGTGTGCTAATTGATTTACGAAGGAAATCAATTAGAGGAACGGCTCTTTGTCTAGCATTGGGGTAATCTCTTATATATATCGTGTGTAATTCTGCAATAAAATTAAAAAATGGTAAAAACATCAAAAAAGTCGTTGACATATAGATGAGTTTATGCTAAAGTGTAGAGTGCTTTATTGTGAAAATAGGGGTAATTTGCGCCCTATTGAATGAACAAAAAGACAAATTATAGACAAGGGGTGAAATGTCGATGGAGAAAAAGAGAATCCGTCCTGTGAAATCAGGTAGAAGCCTTCGTATGAGTTATTCTAGACAAAAAGAAGTTTTGGATATGCCAAATCTTATTGAGGTACAGAGAAATTCTTATGAATGGTTCCTTAGTGATGGACTAAAAGAAGCGTTAGATGATATCTCTCCTATTGAAGACTACAGCCAGAACTTAAGCCTTGAGTTCGTTGACTTCAAGTTATGTGTTGAAGATAAGAAGTATACGATTGAGGAATGTAAAGAAAGAGATGCAACATATGCAGCTCCTTTAAAAGTAAAGGTTAGACTTCATAACAAGGAAACAGGTGAATTTACTGAACATGATATATTTATGGGTGATTTGCCTTTAATGACAGAAACCGGTACATTCGTAATTAACGGTGCAGAACGTGTAATTGTCAGTCAGTTAGTACGTTCTCCTGGAATTTATTATGGTGTAAGTCATGATAAAGTTGGTAAAGAAATCTTTACATCAACTGTAATTCCTAACAGAGGTGCATGGTTAGAATACGAAACAGATTCAAATGATATATTTAGCGTTCGTGTGGACAGAACAAGAAAAGTGCCTGTAACAGTTCTTATTAGAGCTTTAGGAATAGGTACAAATGCAGAAATTATTGACTTGTTTGGCGAAGAACCTAAACTTCTCGCAAGTTTTGAAAAAGATCCATCAGAAGGATATCAGGATGGTCTTTTAGAACTCTATAAGAAGATTCGCCCAGGTGAACCTTTAAGTGTAGATAGCGCAGAATCATTAATTACAGGTATGTTCTTTGATTCAAGAAGATATGATTTGGCTAAAGTTGGACGTTATAAATTCAACAAGAAGCTTGCATTAAAGAACAGAATCAAAGGTCATGTACTCGCTGAAGATGTAGTAGATGCTACAACAGGTGAAGTACTTGCAAGCGCAGGTGACCGAGTAACAGAAGAAATGGCAATTAAGATTCAGAACGCAGCAGTACCGGCAGTTTGGATTCAGACTGAAATTAGAAATGAAAAAGTTCTTTCTAATATGATGGTAGATATTAATAGCTACGTTGATTTTGATTGCACTGATTTAGGCGTTAATGAAGCAGTATTTTATCCGGTTCTTGAAGAAATACTTCAGGAAAATGATACAGAAGAAGATCTTAAGGATGCAATTTCAAGAAGAATACATGAATTGATTCCTAAGCATATTACAAAGGAAGATATTTTAGCATCTATCAATTACTGTATGAATATCGAATGCGGTATTGGTACAGCTGATGATATTGACCATTTAGGAAACAGACGTATCAGAGCCGTAGGCGAATTGCTTCAGAACCAGTACAGAATAGGTCTTTCAAGAATGGAAAGAGTTGTTCGTGAAAGAATGACAACACAGGATCTTGAAGGAATTTCACCTCAGACTTTAATTAATATAAAACCAGTAACAGCAGCTGTGAAGGAATTCTTCGGAAGTTCTCAGTTATCACAGTTTATGGATCAGAATAACCCACTGGGTGAGTTGACACATAAGAGACGTCTTTCAGCGTTAGGACCTGGTGGTCTTTCAAGAGACCGTGCCGGATTCGAAGTTCGAGACGTACATTATACTCATTATGGTAGAATGTGTCCTATTGAAACTCCTGAAGGTCCTAACATCGGTTTGATTAACTCATTTGCAACTTATGCAAGAATTAATGAATATGGATTTGTAGAAGCTCCTTATAGAAGAGTTGATAAGTCAGATCCATCAAACCCAAGAGTAACAGATGAAGTTGTATATCTTACAGCTGATGAAGAGGATAATTATACAGTAGCACAGGCTAATGAACCACTTGATGAAAATGGATACTTTATCCATAACAACGTATCAGGTCGTTACAGAGAAGAAACATCTCAGTTCCCTAAGAAGAGAATTGATCTTATGGACGTTTCTCCTAGAATGGTATTCTCTGTTGCTACATCAATGATTCCGTTCTTGCAGAACGATGATGCTAACCGTGCGTTGATGGGATCTAACATGCAGCGTCAGGCTGTTCCACTTATGACAACAGAAGCTCCTGTAATCGGTACAGGTATGGAAGCAAAAGCAGCTGTTGACTCAGGTGTATGTGTTGTCGCTAAACGTGCCGGTGTAGTTGAAAGAGCTACTTCAAAGGAAATTACTATTAAGTATGATGATAATGGAGAAAAGGAAACATATCATCTTTTGAAATTCCAGAGAAGTAACCAGGGTAACTGCTATAACCACAGAACAATCGTATTTAAGGGTGATCATGTGGAAGCAGGAGAAGTTATTGCCGATGGTGCATCAACATCTAATGGTGAAATCGCACTTGGAAAGAACCCATTAATTGGTTTCATGACATGGGAAGGTTATAACTACGAAGATGCTGTTTTACTTAGCGAAAGATTAGTACAGGATGATGTTTATACATCAATTCATATAGAAGAATACGAAACAGATGCAAGAGATACAAAACTTGGACCTGAAGAAATCACAAATGATGTTCCGGGTGTAGGTGATGAAGCACGTAAAGACTTGGATGAAAGAGGTATCATCAGAATTGGTGCTGAAGTTCGTGCCGGAGATATTCTTGTTGGAAAGGTTACACCAAAGGGTGAAACAGAACTTACACCTGAAGAAAGACTTTTAAGAGCTATCTTTGGTGAAAAGGCAAGAGAAGTAAGAGACACATCACTTAAAGTGCCACATGGTACTTCAGGTATCGTTGTAGATGCTAAAGTATTTAAGAGAGAAAATGGAGATGAATTAGCTCCTGGTGTAAACGAATCAGTTCGTATTTACATCGCACAGAAGAGAAAGATTTCAGTTGGTGATAAGATGGCCGGACGTCATGGTAATAAGGGTGTAGTTTCACGAGTATTACCAGTTGAAGATATGCCATTCCTTCCAAACGGAAGACCACTTGATATCGTACTTAACCCATTGGGTGTACCTTCTCGTATGAATATTGGACAGGTGCTTGAAATCCACTTTAGTTTAGCTGCTAAGGTATTAGGATTTAACATTGCTACTCCGGTATTTGATGGCGCGGATGAAAATGATATTATGGATACTCTCGAATTAGCTAATGATTATGCTAATATGGAATGGGGAGATTTCAAAGAAAAATATAATGATACATTACGTGAAGATGTAATGTCTTACCTTGAGGAACATCTTGACCACAGAGAAGAGTGGAAGGGTGTACCAATTTCAAGAAATGGTAAGGTAAGATTAAGAGATGGTAGAACAGGTGAATATTTTGATAGCCCGGTTACAATCGGATTCATGCATTACCTTAAACTCCATCACTTGGTTGATGATAAGATTCATGCACGTTCAACAGGTCCTTACTCACTTGTTACTCAGCAGCCACTTGGTGGTAAAGCTCAGTTCGGTGGACAGAGATTTGGTGAAATGGAAGTTTGGGCGCTTGAAGCTTATGGCGCATCATATACTCTTCAGGAAATCTTAACGGTTAAGTCTGATGATGTTGTTGGACGTGTTAAGACATATGAAGCAATTATTAAAGGTGAGAATATTCCACAGCCTGGAATTCCAGAGTCATTTAAGGTTCTTTTGAAGGAACTTCAGTCACTTGCCTTAGATGTTAAGGTATTAGATGAAAATGACGAAGAAGTAGAATTAAAGGAAAGCATTGATTATGGTGAAACAAACATAAATGCAATTATTAACAACGATAGAAACTTTAATTCAAATAAAGAAAATGCCAATGATTTTGAAAAAGCTGGTTATACAACACAGGAATTCGTTAACGAAGAACTTCAGGCAGTTGGCGCATCAGAAGATGTTTCTAGTGACGACAACGAGTAGTAGAAGGGAGATTTGATCATGACAGATAACAACATTAGTGAACAGGTGGCATTTGACAAGATTAAAATCGGTCTTGCATCACCGGAAAAGATCAGAGAATGGTCAAAGGGTGAAGTAACAAAACCAGAGACAATTAACTACAGAACTTTAAAGCCTGAAAAGGACGGATTGTTTTGTGAAAAAATCTTTGGACCTAGCAAAGACTGGGAATGTCATTGTGGAAAATATAAGAAAATCAGATATAAAGGTGTCATTTGTGATAGATGTGGTGTTGAAGTAACTAAGGCCAGCGTTCGTAGAGAGCGTATGGGTAGAGTTGAACTTGCAGCTCCTGTATCACACATTTGGTACTTCAAGGGTATCCCATCGAGAATGGGATTAATCCTTGATATATCTCCAAAGGTATTGGAAAAAGTATTGTATTTTGCATCATACATTGTACTTGACCCAATGGATACAAATCTTGAGTACAAGCAGGTTTTATCTGAAAAAGAATTCAGAGAAGCTTATGAAGAATATGCAGGAAAATTCAGAGTAGGCATGGGTGCTGAAGCTATTAAAGAATTACTTGCAGCTATAGATTTGGATAAAGAAGCTGAAGAACTTAAAGCAGAGTTATTTGAAGCAACAGGTCAGAAAAAGACTAAGATTGTTAAAAGACTTGAAGTTATGGAAGCTTTCAGAAGTTCAGGAAACAAACCTGAATGGATGATTCTTGATGTAGTACCTGTAATTCCACCTGACTTAAGACCTATGGTACAGTTAGATGGTGGTAGATTTGCTACATCAGATTTAAATGATTTATACAGAAGAATCATAAATAGAAATAACCGTCTTAAGAGACTTCTTGAATTAGGCGCTCCGGAAATCATTGTTAGAAACGAAAAGAGAATGCTTCAGGAAGCTGTAGACGCGTTAATCGATAATGGTAGAAGAGGAAGACCTGTAACTGGTCCTGGAAACAGAGCTCTTAAGTCATTATCAGACATGCTTAAAGGTAAGCAGGGACGTTTCCGTCAGAACTTACTTGGTAAGCGTGTTGACTATTCAGGACGTTCAGTTATCGTTGTAGGACCGGAACTTAAGATTTATCAGTGCGGTCTTCCAAAAGAGATGGCTATTGAATTGTTCAAACCATTTGTTATGAAAGAATTAGTGGCAAATGGAACAGCACACAATATTAAGAGTGCTAAGAAGATGGTAGAAAGATTACAGACAGAAGTATGGGATGTATTAGAGGATGTAATTAAAGAACATCCGGTTATGCTTAACCGTGCCCCTACACTTCACAGACTTGGTATTCAGGCATTTGAACCTGTTTTAGTTGAAGGTAGAGCTATTAAGCTTCATCCACTTGTATGTACAGCTTATAATGCCGACTTCGATGGTGACCAGATGGCCGTGCATCTTCCATTGTCAGTAGAAGCACAGGCAGAATGTAGATTCTTATTATTGTCACCAAACAACTTATTAAAACCATCAGATGGTGCACCTGTAGCAGTTCCTTCACAGGATATGGTACTTGGTATTTACTATTTGACAATGGATAAATATGTTGATTATTCAGATGATGAGAAACTTGTTAAGACATTAGAAAAGGCAAAAGTTTACGAAGATGAAGACAGTATCAGAAAAGAATTAAATGATGGAAAAATTGATGTTGATTCAATGATTAAATTCCATGCAGATGACAGAGTTGTAATTTGTAAAACTATTGACGTTTTAGGACGTAGCTTTAGCAATGAAAATCAGGCAATTCTCGCATATGAAAATGGAGAAATTACTCTTCACCAGAAGATTCGTGTAAAGAGAACTGTATACAACAATGAAGGTAAGGAAATTACAGGTGTTGTTGATGCGACTCTTGGACGTTTAATATTTAATGAAATCCTTCCACAGGATTTGGGATTTGTTAAGAGAGAAACAGATGAAGACTTCCTTAAATTAGAAGTTGGATTCCACGTAGGAAAGAAACAGTTGAAACAGATTCTTGAAAAAGTAATCAATAACCATGGCGCAACAAAGACTGCTGAAGTTTTAGATGATATCAAGGCTATGGGTTATAAGTTCTCAACAAGAGCTGCCATGACAGTTTCAATTTCTGATATGACAGTACCTGCAGCTAAACAGCAGATTTTAGATGATGCTGAAGAAACTGTAGAAAAGATTACAAAGAACTATCGTCGTGGTTTCTTAACAGATGAAGAAAGATACAAAGAAGTAATTACAACATGGCAGAAAGCCGATGATGAAATTACAAAAGCCCTTCTTACAGGACTTGATAAATATAATAACATCTTTATGATGGCTGACTCTGGTGCCCGTGGTTCTGATAAGCAGATTAAACAGCTTGCCGGTATGCGTGGTTTGATGGCCGATACATCAGGTAGAACTATTGAGTTGCCTATTAAGTCAAACTTCCGTGAAGGTCTTGACGTTTTGGAATACTTCATTTCAGCTCATGGTGCTAGAAAAGGTATGGCAGATACAGCGTTAAGAACAGCCGATTCAGGATACTTAACAAGACGTCTTGTTGATGTATCACAGGATTTAATTATTCGTGATGTTGACTGTTGTGAAGGAAAGGCAATTCCATTTATGGAAATCGAAGCTTTCACAGACGGCGGTGAAGTAATTGAAAGTCTTGAAGAAAGAATTACAGGAAGATATTCTGCAGAAACAATTTATGATGCAGAAGGAAATATCATTGTAAAAGCAAACCACATGATTACACCAAAGCGTGCAGCAAAGGTTGTAGCTACAGGTGTAGACAAGGTTAAGATTCGTACAATTCTTACATGTAAATCACATGTAGGTGTATGTTCTAAGTGTTACGGTGCTAACATGGCTACAGGTCAGTCAGTACAGGTTGGTGAAGCAGTTGGTATTATTGCTGCTCAGTCAATCGGTGAACCTGGTACACAGCTTACAATGAGAACATTCCACTCAGGTGGTATCGCCGGAGATGATATTACACAGGGTCTTCCTAGAGTAGAAGAATTATTTGAAGCTAGAAAGCCAAAGGGTCTTGCTATTATTGCTGAATTTGGTGGAAGAGCTGAAATTAAAGAAAATAAAAAGAAACGTGAAATTGTTATTACTAATGATGAAACAGGCGAATCAAAGACATATTTGATTCCTTACGGTTCAAGAATTAAGATTCTTGACGGTGCAATCCTTGAAGCAGGTGACGAACTTACAGAAGGTAGTATAAACCCACACGATCTCTTAAAGATTAAGGGACTTCGTGCAGTTCAGGATTATATGATTCGTGAAGTACAGAGAGTTTACCGCTTACAGGGTGTAGAAATTAATGATAAGCACGTTGAAGTAATTGTACGTCAGATGCTTAAGAAGATTAAGGTTGACACAGCAGGAGATTCAGAATTCCTTCCAGGTACATCAGTTGACGTTCTTGATTTCAATGAAACAGTAGAACGCTTGCAGGAAGAAGGAAAAGAAGTTCCAACAGGTACTCAGGTAATGCTTGGTATCACAAAGGCCAGCCTTGCTACAAATTCATTCTTATCAGCAGCTTCATTCCAGGAAACAACAAGAGTTCTTACAGAAGCAGCTATTAATGGTAAGGTTGATCCACTTGTAGGTCTTAAGGAAAACGTAATCATTGGTAAATTAATCCCTGCAGGTACAGGTATGAAGAGATACCGTTCTGTAAAATTAGATACTGATGACAATATTGCAAATGCAATAAACGATGATGATGTTTTATCATTCTCAGAAAATGAAGAAATTACATCAGAAGACGTTGTTGCGGTTAGCGAAGATACAGAAGAATAAAAAATCAAAAGCAATATACTTGCATTTGATAATATAAAAGACAGTTCGTAACCATCCTGTCTATAAACAAAACTAAGGATTTAATTTATGAAAAAAAGAGCGCCTTAGTGTGCTCTTTTTTTGTTACGAACTATAAAACATCTGCTGCGCGAGTGGTGATTATAGTTTAAATAAGTATATTATAAAGTGCTGTTTGATAAAGGAGCAATTAATTATGGTAGAAGGTTTTAATCCTGTAAGATATTCAATTATTAAAGGTAAATGTCCAAGAGAAATAGTAATGCTTGTTGGAAATGGGTGTAAATGGCGTAAATGCAGATTTTGTGATTATCATTTAGACTCAAGCCCTGACAAAGAATTTAATTATAAAATAAATAAAGCTGAACTTGAAAAAGTGACAGGAATGTTTGGTGAACTTGAAGTAATAAATTCAGGAAGTTTTGTAGATCTAGATGGAAATACAATTAAAATGATTAAGGATATTTGCGTAAATAAAAAAATAAAAAAAATTCATTTTGAATGTCATTGGATTCATAAAGATGAAGTTAAAGAATTTAAAAAGGAATTTATGGATTTGGGAGTAGAACCTGTAATTAGACTCGGATTAGAAACTTTTGATTATGACTTTAGAGAAAATTATCTTGTTAAAGGAATAGATGAAAAAAATCCGAAAATAATAGCTGAATATTTTGATGAAATTAATTTGCTTCAAGGAATAGAAGGACAAACAGCCGAATCTATGATTTGGGATATAGAAATGGGCTTAAAGCATTTTAAACGTGTATATGTAAATATTATGACAGAAAATGGAATGCCGATAAAGCCTGATAAAATGGTTATTGAGCAATTTAGAACAAAAGTATATCCACGATTTAAAGATAATGATAAAGTGGATATTCTATTAGAAAATACAGATTTTGGAGTTGGAGAGAATAAATGTTAAATGAAATTTTATTAATAGGTTCAATAATTGTAATTTATGGAATGACGCTTGTATTGTATAGAATTTTTGGAAAACAGGGATTATATACATTTACAATAATTGCAACAATAGGCGCTAATATCGAAGTTTTAATAGTTATTAATGCATTTGGAATGGAAATGACATTAGGAAATGTGTTATTTGCTTCTACATTTTTAATAACGGATATAATAAGTGAAATATATGGAAAAAAAGATGCTAAACTTGCGGTATATTTGGGTATATCTACATCAATTGCTTTTATAATTTTGTCGCAGTGGTGGCTTCAGTATATCCCTGCAGAAAGCGATTTTGCGATGCCTGCAATGAAGACAATTTTTTCAAATACACCAAGATTAATGCTTACAAGTATGATTGTATATGCCATAGTACAGCAATTTGATGTGTGGGCATATCATAAATGGTGGGAATTTACTAAAAAGAAGTTTGGTAATGAAAGAAAATATTTATGGATTAGAAACAATGGTTCAACACTTGTATCACAGTTCTTAAATAATCTATTATTTTCACTTGGTGCATTTTGGGGAATACATTCAACATCAACAATAATAAAAATTGTAATTTCCAGTTATGTGATATTTATTGTAACAAGCCTTGCTGATACACCTTTTGTATATTGTGCAAGATTGATTTATGATAAAAATAAAGAAAAAGATAAATTTAAAAAGTAAAGATTAAATGTACATGTGATGTAAGAAAAAAATAATATAATATATAAAAATGGTGCCTTATAGATTGAAAGAACTTTTAGTTTGAAACAATCTGTAGGGCATTTTTTGTGTGCTGATTATGTACAAAATTCTAAGCAATTAAAAATAATATTTTTACTGAATTACTATATGAAAGATTTTAAGCAATTAACATTAATGCTATTGTTTGATAAAAAAGAGAACTAAATATACCTACAATACAGCAACAGATTATTATTACAAAGTAACATCTTATGTAAATAATCAGGAATCGGGTTTATCAGATCCTATTTCAGAAAATTTGTTATGTAATGCTTACAGGAAGTCCTGGAATTTCTCATGTAGTAAATTATTCAGGGGGAGCTGTAACATATGTGGGACAAAGACAGATTCTTACTTCATACGGTTCAGGTTTGGCATTGCCAACTATTAAATTAACTAACAGTTTAACATATTAAAGCGTTAACTATTGAAAATAATGTGTAATTTGCTTATAATACTCTTTATATGCAGTTAGTTAAAGTGCTTTCGAATTTATTAATTCAATCCAGATAACACATAAATGCATAAAGAACAATTTATGAAAAGGAAAGAAAAAAGATGAAAGATACGCTTGAAATCAGATGGCACGGACGTGGAGGACAAGGTGCCAAAACAGCAGCTTTGCTTTTAGCAGAAGTGGCGTTTAAAACAGGTAAATATGCTCAGGGTTTCCCTGAATATGGTCCTGAAAGAATGGGTGCGCCAATTACTGCTTACGACAGAATAAGTGATTCAGAAATTCGAGTTCATTCGAATATTTATGATCCGGAATTTGTAGTTGTAGTTGATGAAACTTTATTAGAGATTGTTGATGTTACAGCAGGTCTTAAAGAAGATGGAGCAATTCTAATTAATACTGCAAAAAGTAAGGAAGAAATATTACCACTGTTAAAAGGATATAAAGGAAAAGTTTACACAGTTGATGCCAGAAAGATTTCAATGGAAACTCTTGGTAAAAATTTCCCTAATACACCAATGCTTGCAGCTATAGTAAAGGTTACAGGAGTAATCGATGATGAAACATTCTTGAATGAGATGGAAGGTTCATTCAAGCATAAATTTGCAAGAAAACCTGAAGTAATTGAAGGAAATATGCAGGCTCTTAAGGTAGCTTTAAGGGAGGTTAAATAAATGGCAAAGACAGATATAACAAAGTTAGGAACTGATGTAGCATGGCAGGATGTTACAAGAGGTAACACAGTTGTAGGCTGTGGAACAACAAAGCAGTTTGTAACAGGCGATTGGACAAATGTAGCACCTGTTATAGATGAAGAAAAATGCAAACAGTGTTTATTATGCGTACCTTGTTGCCCGGATAGCGCAATTCCGGTAAAAGATTACAAGAGATGTGCAATAGATTATGATCATTGTAAAGGATGTGGAATTTGTGTTAAAGCATGTCCATTTGGAGCAATAAAGATGGAGGTGAAGAAGAATGCCTAAGAAAGTACAGATGTCAGGAAATGAAGCAGTTGCAAATGCTTTAAGACAGATTAATCCGGATGTATTTCCAATGTTTCCAATCACACCATCAACTGAAATTCCACAGTATTTTGCAAATTATGTATCAAATGGATTAGTTGATACAGAATTTATTACAGTTGAAAGTGAACATAGTTCAATGTCAGCAGCAATTGGTGCATCAGCAGCAGGAGCGAGAGCATTGACAGCAACATCATCTGCAGGACTCGCATTTATGTGGGAAGTATTAGGTGTTGCAGCATCTCATAGAGTACCTGTTGTATTAGCAGCAGTTTGTAGAGCTCTTACAGGCCCTCTTAACATTAACTGTGATCATTCAGATACAATGGGAGCAAGAGATTCAGGTTGGATTCAGTTATATGCTGAAACAAATCAGGAAGCATATGACAATATGGTTATGGCTTACAGAATTGCAGAACATAAGGATGTTATGTTACCAATTATGATTTGCCAGGATGGATTTATTACAAGTCATGCCGTAATGAATATGGAATTACTTGATGATGATGTAGTAAAGAATTTCGTTGGAGAATATGAGCCGGAAGATTATTTGCTCAATCCAAATGAAACATATGCAGTAGGACCATATGCCATCACTGATTACTATATGGAATCAAGAAAAGCACAGTCTCATGCAATGGAAAATGCAAAGCAGGTAATTAAAGATATTGCAGAAGAATTTGAAAAAATATCAGGACGTAAATACGGTCTTATTGAAGAATATAGAATGGAAGATGCTGAATATGCAGTTGTTATTATAGGTTCAGCTGCAGGAACAACAAAGGAAGCAATCGACCATATGAGAGAAAATGGTGAAAAGGTAGGTCTTATAAAAGTAAGATCATTCAGACCTTTCCCTGGAGAAGAAATTGCAGCTTCACTTAAAAAATGTAAGGCTGTAGCAATAATGGACAGATCTGAAAGCTTTTCAACAAATGGAGGCCCATTAGGAGCAGAGACAATGCAGGCAATGTACACAGCAAGATGTACAGCTCTTACAATTGATATCATGTATGGTATTGGTGGACGTGATGTTACAGTTGATGACATGATTAATGTATATGATACATTAAAAGACATCGCAGCAACAGGAGAAACAGGTGACGTTTACAGATACATGGGATTAAGAGATAAGGAGGCAAAATAAATGGGTTACAATTTTAAAGAAACAATGAATAAGCCTGAAAGATTTGCTCCCGGTCATAGAATGTGTGCAGGTTGTGGAGCTACTATAACAGCAAGAAACGTTCTTAGAGGACTTCATGAAGGTGATAAGGCAGTTATTTCATGTGCAACAGGATGTTTAAATGTATCGTCATTTATGTATCCATATGTAGCATGGGAAGACAGTTATATACATAGTGCATTTGAAAACGCAAGTTCGACAATGAGTGGTGTTGAAGGTGCATATAAGGCTTTAAAGAAAAAAGGTAAATTAAAAGAAGATTATAAATTCATTACATTTGGTGGTGATGGTGGTACATATGATATCGGTATCCAGTCTCTTTCAGGAGCAATGGAAAGAGGAACAAATATGACGTATGTATGCTACGATAATGGAGCATATATGAATACCGGTACACAGCGTTCATCAGCAACTCCAATGTATGCGGATACAACAACAACACCTGTTGGACCAAAATGTAAAGGTAAAGCACAGTATAGAAAAGATTTAGCAGCAATACTTGCAGCACATGACATTCCATACGTTGCACAGACAACTTTACTTCAGGGATTTAAAGATATGCATGTTAAGGCTGAAAAAGCTATCTATACAGATGGACCAGCATTTTTAAATGTTATGTCACCATGTCCTACAGGATGGAAATATAAAGCTGACGAAATAATGGAAATATGTAAGTTAGGTGTAGAAACTAATTACTGGCCATTATTTGAAGTGATTGATGGCAAATGGATTTTGAATTATGAACCAAAGAAGAGACTTCCAATTGAAGAATTTTTAAGAACACAGGGAAGATTTAAACATTTGTTTAAACCTGAAAATGAACACCTGATTGAAGAATTCCAGAAGGAAGTTGACAGAAGATGGGATGATTTGTTATTCAAATGTAGCAGATAACAGTATGAAAAATGCTGTTGTAAAATTACACAAAATGGTGTAAATTAAGATAGATTAATATTGACATATAAAGGCTGCCAAAAATAGAGAATATAATTTCTGTTTTTGACAGCCGATTTTTCTGAGGGAAAGAATAGGAATAAGATGGAATTTGAATTTAATCGAGAAAAAAGCAGTTTCATAAAAGTTTTAAAAGGAAAATGCGAAAAAAATGCATTAAAGTGCAGTGTTGAAGATAATAAAATAATGATTGAAACATTTGATAATTCAGAAGGAAAGTTAGAAGATGCTATACCGGCAGTTTTTAAAGGAACAATTGAAGCTAAAGAAAATAAAACATCAATTAAAGGAAGATTTACAAACGGATTTTATTTGACAACATTAGTAGCGGTAGCAGCGATATTAATAATTGCAAGATTATCATGGTCAATATATCAGAAACAATTGGACAATATTATTATGTGTGCCATAGCTACTGCAATATTAGTAATTGTTTGTGTAGTTGTTAACATTAAAGGGAAAAAAACAAAAGAAAGAATAATAACTTTGTTGAAACAACTACAATAATGTTAATAAAGTATGAAACAAGGATGGGTATGTTGCCTTTTGAAATCTGTCTGTTATAATGATATGAAAAAAGTATTTGTTGAATTATACAAGAAATGATTTTATTGACTTATACTCGTATAAATACAAAAAATAATTTTATTGACTTATGTCCGTAGAATGGTAAAAGGAATAATTAGTAATGAATAATAAAGTAAGTTCAGCTACAAAAAATATAATAATGGTATGCTTAAGTAACGGTCTGACTATTTTAGTCGGGCTGTTCATGGGATTTATTTTGCCAAAGAATATTAGTGTTGATAGTTATGCAAATTATCAGATTTATAATTTATATATAGCGTATGCGGGGTTCTTTCATTTTGGACTTGTAAACGGAATATATATTAAGTATGGAAAATATGATTATGAAGATATTCCATACAGTAAGTTTAAAGCATTTTTTAAAAGCCTGATAGTAATTCATATAATTTCTGCATTGGCGTTGTTAGCATTTGTTATATTTGCAAGTGGCGGAAATGATATAGATCAAAGAATTGCATATCTTTTTGTAATAGTAAATATTCCGTTGATTAATATTAAATGGTTCTTTTCATCTATAAATCAGTTTACAAAGAGATTTGTTATAGACAGTTATCTTACAATAACTCAGAATATTTTAAATGTTGTAGCAGTAGGATGTATTATAGCATTTCATCTGTACACATATTTAAGTATTTTAATATTCACAACGATAATGAATTTTGTATGTATGAGTTTGTCTATATATCAAAATAAAGAAATTATACTTGCAAAATCAGGAAAAGTTCAGTTATCAGAAGTTGGTGGATTAATAAAAACAGGTTTTTTCCTGATGCTTAGTGAGTTTGTTGGAATTATTATTTTAGGAATAGATAGTATATTTGTACAACAGTTTATGCCTAAATATACATTTTCAATGTATCAGTTTGCGGTTTCAATAGTAAGTCTTGTATTTACAATGGTAACGGTTGTTACAAATCTTGTATATCCATATCTTGTTAGAGCGGATGAAAATAAATATGGATTATATTATACGATGCTTAGTGATGTGGTATCTGTTGTTTCAGCAGCAGCAATGGCGGCATTTTTTGCAGCAAAATTTATCATACAATTATGGATACCTAAATATAATGATAGCATTCCTATAGTCGCAATTTTGTTTGGAACTATAGTATTCAGAATTTTAATAATGTTGGTATGTGGAAATTATTTTAAAGTACTTAAGATGATAAAGGAATACACTGCTAACAACATTATGGCAATTACCATAGGCTTTGCGTTTGATGTAATAGCATTGATTGTGTTTAATGATTCATGGTACATTGCGTTAGCAAGTCTTGCGTCATTTATAGTATGGTATTTAATTACAGATAGAAAATTTATAAAGCATTTTAAATTGAAAGTTAAGGATTGGATGCCAAGATATTTTTATATCGTAGTAAGTTTAGGGGCATTTTATTTCTTTGCAAATCATGATTGGGTAGTAAGTATTTTTGTCTATGGAATATTTACGGTTATATTTGGAATAGCATGCTTTGCAAAATATATAAAAGTAATAAACGAGATGAGAGTAAAATAAACTTGACAATAAACGGATGACAAATTAGTATATTAGTAAGTTCCAAAGGCGGTAACCCGGAGTCGGGTTGCCGCTTTTTGCTATATATAGCAAGGCCCTGTTTATGAAACAGAGTTTTAGGTGATGAAAAACGAGGCTTTAAATTATATTAATAATGAAAAAGGAAGGGAGTATGTTTATGAAAGGATTTGCAAAGACACTGGGAGATGTTTTGTCAACAATTGACGGAATTGTATGGGGACCAATTATGTTATGCTTATTAGTTGGAACCGGAGTAATTTTAACTATCAGAACAAGAGGATTAGGATGGAGAAATTTAGGTTATGCCCTTAAGTCGACACTTAGTAAAGAAGCAAGAACAAAAAGTAGAGGAAGTGGAGATATTTCACCATTTTCAGCTCTGACAACAGCGCTTGCAGCAACAATTGGTACCGGAAACATCGTAGGTGTTGCTACAGCCATGGTATCAGGTGGACCCGGAGCATTAGTATGGATGTGGTTGTCGGCAGCATTTGGAATTACATCAAAATTTAGTGAATGTATGCTTGCAATTAAGTATAGAGAAGTAAATGCTAATGGGGAAATGTCAGGTGGTCCTATGTATACAATGAAAAAGGCATTTAAAAATAAAAAGATTGGAGCAGTACTTGGCTGGGTGTTTGCCTTATTCGCTGTAATAGCATCATTTGGAATAGGAAATCTTACACAGGCAAACTCGATATCAGAGTCATTAAAATCTACATGGAACATCCCGACAAATGTTGTTGGGGTAATTCTTACAATTTTAGCTTTAATTATAATTGTAGGTGGAATCAAATCAATATCAAAAGTATCACAGGTTGTAGTACCTGCAATGGCAATATTTTATGTAATAGCAGGTTTAGTGGTAATTATAATTAATATAGAAAATGTTCCCGCAGGATTGACAGCAGTTTTTCAATCTGCAATAGGGATACAGCCACTTGCAGGAGGAGTAGCAGGAACAATTACAGCTTCAATGATGAACGCAATGAGATTTGGTGTAGCAAGAGGTGTTTTTTCAAATGAAGCAGGTATGGGCTCAGCTGCCATAACTGCAGCAGCAGCTACAACAGATAACCATGTAAGACAGGGATACATAAATATGACAGGAACGTTTTACGATACAATAGTTGTATGTACTATTACAGGATTATGTATTGCAAGCTCAGGTGTACTTGGAACAACAGATGCATCAGGAGAATTAGTATCTGGAGCTGCCTTGACAATTGCAGCATTTAGTACGGCTTTAGGTAAATGGGGAGCTTACCTTGTTACAATAGGAATTGCATTATTTGCATTTTCAACAATACTTGGATGGGAGTATCATGGAGAAAAAGCATTTGAATATATTTTGGGAACACACAAATACAACATGATTTACAGAATATTATTTTCTTTAATTGCATACATAGGAGCTACAACAACATTACAGATTGTATGGGATTTCTCAGATATAGCCAATGCGCTTATGGCTATTCCGAACTTAATATGTCTTCTTGCTTTAAGCGGTGAAATTGCAAAAGATATGATAGAATTTCAAAAAGTAATTAAGGCAGAGAAAAATAAGTAATAGAATATTATTATTGAAATATAAATAAAATGCAATGTTTTGTATAATAATAAATGAAAAATAGTTTAAATTTTTAGAAAAGAGAGATAAAAAGTAATAAAACAGGGCCAAATTTATATGCGTTTATAAAATGCAATAAATTTGGCCCTAAAATATAATAGGCATAATTTGTAAATAAATGTTTCAAATGGTATATATGTGTGTTATACTAAATGGATGAATTTATTTACCAAAAAAGAGAAAAGGAGGAGAAAGGTATGATTCAGAGAAGAAGTATTGCAATGTGCATAATTCTTTCACTCGTAACATGCGGGATTTACGGAATATATTGGTTTGTTGTTTTAACAGACGATGCGAACACATTATTGCCGGATAACAAAGGATTGAACAATACATCAGGAGGTGTAGCATTCTTGCTTTCACTCGTAACATGTGGAATATATGGTCTTTATTGGGCTTATAAGCAGGGTGAAAAGATTGACGAAGCAAAAACAGCAAGAGGAATTATGTCAAGTAACTCAGGAATTATTTATTTGTTGTTGACTATTTTTGGATTCGGAATTATTGCAGAAGCTTTAATGCAGAATGAATTAAACAGCATGGCGTTTTAATAATAAATTAAATAGTATGGTGTTTAAAAATGAATTAAATAACATGACATTTAATTTATAAAAAGTTACAATGTATGAAAATATCGAAAGAAATTAACAATTTTTACATTTTTATAAAGAAAAGTATCGAAAATTAATTTTTTAAATGATATGTTGACAAAAAAATATAACACATATATAATGGCATAGTATGCGAACAGGCATATTATGCCTTTTTGCTACAAATAAATGTGATTTACACATAATTCTAATAACAGGAGGTGAAAAAAGGATGCCTACATTTAACCAGTTAGTAAGAAAAGGACGTCAGACTTCAGTTAAGAAGTCAACTGCTCCAGCATTATTAAAGAGCTATAACTCTTTAAACAAGAAGATGAATGATACAGCTTCTCCACAGAAACGTGGTGTTTGTACAGCAGTTAAGACAGCTACACCTAAGAAGCCTAACTCAGCTCTTA